>Ga0265297_10000695_pt1 | contig 93592 bp, 97 predicted proteins | sample Munlanlwell13791_FD_192502 | JGI IMG/M metagenome (GOLD analysis project Ga0265297, IMG submission 192502) | Leachate microbial communities from a municipal landfill in Southern Ontario, Canada - Leachate well 137-91 | ecosystem: Engineered > Solid waste > Landfill > Unclassified | place... | reverse complement strand
TTTCGCCGACAAGGATGATGTCGGGGTCTTGGCGTAAGAACGATCGAAGTGCTTCTAAAAATCCGAATCCTACCCGTTCGTTGACCTGCACCTGCTGTACGAGTGGGAGCTGATATTCGATCGGGTCTTCGATGGTGAGTACTTTGTTCTCGATCCCTTTGACCTCATTGAGGGCCGCATAGAGGGTCGTTGTTTTACCGCTTCCGGTTGGACCGGTGATGAGGGCGATTCCGAAAGGAGAGTGGATGATCTCGTTAAATTTTTCGAGATTTTTATCTTCAAATCCGAGTTCATGAAGCTTGAGGAGGATTTTCTGCTGATCGAGTATTCGCATGACGATCGATTCGCCGAAGAGCGTCGGTGTCGTCGAGAGACGAAAATCGTATTTTCCTCCGGCCACTTCGAGGCTGAAGCGGCCGTCCTGGGCTTTTCGGCGTTCGGAAATATCAAGATTTCCGAGCAGCTTGATCCGTGAAGCAAGGGCGGTATAGATATCCAGGTCGAAAACGAATGTCTCTTGCAAGATACCGTCTACACGGGTACGTACCGACATCGATTGGAGCTCAGGTTCGATATGCAGGTCGCTGGCGCGACGGAGTATCGCGTCTTTGATGATGAGGCCTATGAGCTGCATAACCGCACTGGCATCCCCTTCTCCACCCTTTGCCCCTTCGTTATTGATCTCCCGTTTGACCTCTGCGGCGATCGTCTGGGTCTTTTTAATAATCTCAAGACGCTGGAAAATATGGGTAATGTCTTCGCCAAGGGAGAGGTAGACTTTCAGCGGCTTGGTCGCGATATTGTGTTCCAGCGATTCGAGTGCGTCGAAGTTGAGGGGATCGGAGGTGGCGACGTAGACGTAATCCTCATCCTCTTTGAACGGAATCGCTTTGGCAGCGGTAAGCAGGGGCATATTGAATTTTGACAAAGCGTTAAAATCGATCTTTTCACCGTAGAGATCGACAAAATCGATTTTAAGCTGTTGAGAGAGCAAAAGGGCCATCTCTTTGTGCGAAATCATCCCCTCATCGACGAATATCTCCCCCAGTTTTTTTGAGAACCCGGAGTTTTTTTGTACTTGAAGGGCAAATTCGAGTTGTTCTTGAGTGATGAGACCCTCTGTGATGAGCAAGTCTCCTAATCGAACCTGTTGACGAATCATCCGCTTTTCCTTAGATTAATTTGAGGGGTTTAATTTCCAGGTATGGAGCAGCTCGGAAGCCGCTTTGGAATCTTTATAGTTCATATAGAGCTCCAATACTCCCATCGCCTCGTTTTTTCGCCCTTGGGCATAATAGGATTTGGCATACAGCAGCCATGCCTCTTCTCCCTCGCGGTTCATTTGATTGGCTTTTTTGGCCCATACCGCCGCTTCGGAGAACTCTTTTTTAGCATAAAAATCACGTGCCGCGGCGAGGGCTGTTTCGTATTTCGGATTACGGTCATAAGCGCTCACCGGATCGAGCGAAGCAGCTCTGGGATCGGTATCGACCTCGAAAAGGCGGCTTTTACGGGATTGGACCGGTTCGGAAAGAGGGGTGTTTGCCGATTTTTCGCTGTTGGCTTGAAGCGCGGCGGCTTTGGGCACGTTGTTGACGATCGGTGCACTTTTCGGTATCGGTGCTGCTGTTTGCGGGGCTGCAACTGCTTCGGGTAATGTTTCTACCGCCGTCGGCACACTGGTATTGGACTGGGGCTTTAGAACGGCTTCGGGTGCGGTAGGAGCTGTCTTGAGAGGCTGCGAGACCGGTTTTGGAAGAGAGGTTTCGTCTCTGGAGGAGCGCCACATCGTATACCCCGCGACGGCCGCGATGGCAAAGAGGATCGTCCCGACGATAAGCATTGAGAGGCGTATCATCCGAGAACGGCGTCGGGCTGTACAGCGTGCTACAAGCTGATCAAAATTATCAATCATGGAGCAGTCCCGCACTCATTGCCGCCATCGTAACCGTACACGACGAGGGGCGAAGGTATTGGTGTTTATCGTGAGTATTGGTGTAGTGCAGCAGGTGAAACAGGTGGTAAAAGATCTTTTTGAAGTTTCTGAAATTCCCCTGGCTGATCCGGTGTGCTTTGGTGATGAGTTTGGTATTGAGTTCATCATTGATTTCCGAATAGCCGATACGGAGCAATTCGCGGTGTATATAGTTTTTGCACTCGATCAGATTGAGAGGGGAGAGGTCGATGACCCGATGCGGCCGGCTTTTAAAATGGGGAGTGCGCAAGATCGCTTCCCCCTCGCTGCGGTGCATCGCAAGGATAAACCAAAAAGCCTTGGAGTCGCTGAGGATACGGATAAACTCTTTCATCTCGAGGCTGAGCAGCTGTGCTTCGTCGATCATGATGAGGTGGTTGCTCGCACCGTAGAGTTCGGTTGCCTGCATACGAAACTGTTCGATGTCGTCTCCAAAACACTCGATCCCTTTGTGCAGCAGCAGTTTTTTGAGCAGATCGAGCGGGGTGAGAAACGGAGTCTCGATGAGGAGGATGTCTTGTTCCTTATCCCATAGAGTTTTGAGATGGTGAAGCAAAAAACTTTTTCCGCTTCCGGGTTCCCCTAAGAGAAAAATGAGCTGCCGAAAGGTTCCGTTCACGAGGTTCTGAATCTTATCGATCGCCCCGAGCGAACCCTGTACCTCAAAATAATCGCTGCTTTCGCGCCGCTCTTCAAACGAACGGGCCGCTTCCAACCATCTGGACATTTTAGTTCAGCCGTTTCATAATGGCATCGTCGATCGAGGGGAAGAGATCTTTTTTGATCAGCGTCGGGGTGATCAGGATGAACAGTTCGCTTTTACGCGTCGATGCTTTGGTGCCGTGAAACAATCTTCCAACGAAGGGAATGTCTCCTAAAATAGGGACTTTGTTGTCATAATGGTAGGTTTTTTTCTCGATAAGGCCGCCGATGAGGACTTTTTGCGAATCCTTGACCTTGACGATGGAGGTCATCTGTTTGACGCGGGTATCGGGCGGCATGGTGCGGTTGCTGCTCACGACATTCGTACTTTCAAAGTTCGACGCGTTGGTGTCTTCTCCCAGCAGTTCGCTCGATACCGGATTGATCCGCATGATGATGTAGCCGTCTTCGGTTACTTCCGGGACAATATTGAGGGTGAGCCCGACGAATACCGATCCCATCGTATTGGTGGTCGCTGCAGATGGGGCCCCGGTCGTTGTGGTGGTGATGGAGCCGCTGGAATAGAGATAGCTGAGCTGTTTCCCGACGTTGATTACGGCCGGCTGGTTGCTCAGCGTCAGGACTTTCGGATTGGAGAGGACTTCGACATCGCCGTAGCGGTTAAGAAAATCGATCATCCCCAACGGGTCAAAATTCATCCCGAAAGAGTAGACCGGACTGGCGATCCCCTGATTATTGATACTTGCCGCGTAGCTTCCGTTGAGCGAAAGGGCAAAATTGCTCCAGTTGACACCGGTCGTGTTGTAATCATTATAGGTCAGTTCGATCAAATAGGCTTCGATCATCACCTGCGAGTGCATACGGGTCTCAAGTTTGTCAAGATACCGTTTGACCGCACCGATTTGGCGTTTGGTTCCCGAAACGGTGATGATACTGGCATCCCGGCTGACGAGGGTTTTGTTGATCGCTTCGTTGTATTCGTCATCGACTTGGAGGATTTGCTGAATATGGTCGTGCAGCTGGTCCCAAAAGGTGAACGTCGAAACGGCGCGCACGCTGGTATAGTCGGAATTTGAACCGCTGCTTTGCCCGCCCATCCCGGTCGTTCCGGCAGTTCCGGTGGTACCGATGGATCCGGTCGTTCCGTAATTTCCGCTTACTCCGCTCGTCCCGATGGATCCGGTCGTTCCGCTTCCCGGTCCGACGGTAATCGATTTGGATGAGGTGGTAGTGAGTTCGTGCATGTTAATATAGTCGACGTTAAAATTGACGGTTTTGGTGTAGGAGACACGGATCACCTTCTGGCTCTCATCGTAGGTGTAAAAAAGGTTATGATCATCGAAAATAAAGGTTAAGAGTTCGGGAAGGGTATAATCGCTGATATTGACCATATCAAGCGGTTTTGAGAGCTGATCGCGTGCGCGGCTGTCTTCGAATACGACACTGATGTCGCAGGTCTGGGCTACGTCACGCAGCAGATCCATCAAGGAGAGTGCCGAACCTCTCTCTTGATAGGCATTGAGGCTGAAACGTTTATCGGTACACTCTTTGGCGTTTAAAAATGTGGCTAATAACAATAAAAGTAATAGAATTTTTTTCATGGAGTTTCCTTAATACTAAGTACATGGCGGGTTCCGCCGACGGCGATCATGGTGAGCCGGTTCCCTTCTTTGAGGCCGACAAAATTATTTTGAATGTAGGTTACCTCTTGGTTGTTGACCCGGTCACCGATACGGTACCAGGTGCCGTTGATATACGCTTTGTTGTTCATAACGGCACTGACTACAATCGGCGGCAGGCTCGGAGGCATCAGCAGCGGCGGAGGTAAAAGGGGCGAATCGGACGGCGCAGCGTGTTTGGCCGTTTTGAGGAACGGGTCATACATCCGTGCCTCTACCGCATGGGTAAAACATAAGGATACAATAAGCAAGAGGGCCGTTTTACTCATATCGCGACCCCCATATAGAGGATGACCGCAACGAAGCGGGGTTTGGCTTCATCCGTGCGGATTTGGACGTTTTCGATCTGGACGAGGGTGTTTTGCGATTCGGCAAACGTCAAGAAATCGGCAATCGCAGGAAATTTGCCTATACCCGTGACGGTAAGTTTTTTGAATTGTTTGATCTTGCCGAAATAGATCTTGTCGGTATCTTCGGACTCCATCAACTCGATTTTAAGACCGAGTTTGAGGGAGCGTTCCAGCAGCAGATCGAGCATCTTGGCATATTGGCGGTTATCGAAGACGAGCCCCTGGGTCGTCGCCATCTGAAGCAGCATCTCCTGCTTTTCGTTTTCAAGAGCGATCCCGTGCTGCTCTTCGGCGGTAATTTCCGTGGTTAGCTTGGCGATTTTTGCACGGTAGGTTTCGGGAGAGTTCTCTTGCAGTTGGGCTAAAAGCTCGGTATTCTGCCCTTTTAGAAGATTCAGCTCATCCACCGCATCGGAGAGATAGAGCATCCATCCCATTGCCAGGATCCCCAGAGCCGTCCCGAAATAGAGTGTCCACCGTATTTTAGGCTCATAGGCCTGAAGCTGTTCGTCAAGATTAGTGAGTTGTTCTTCCAGATCGATCATCGCGTCACCTTTACCAGACTGTTGTACGAACCGTTATCGAGTTTTATCTCATCTGTCTGGACATCCTGATATCCCCGTTCATAGAGCCCTCTCATCAGTTTGGCGATGTCGTCGCGTTTGCGATCATCGGCTACAACACCCAGAGTCATCTGTTTGGAACCGTTTTGTTCCATCAGCATGGCGCCGAGTTGGTACCGCCCCAGTTCGGCGGTCGTATCGAGGAGGAATTGCTGCCGTTTGGCATGCATCTCCTGGATCAAGGATGCGGTCTCAGAAGCGTTATGATAGAGGGAAATCTCCTCTTGCACCGCTCGATTGTCGGCTTGGTGCTCGTGCAGCGAATCCTTCTGTTTTTTGAGTTCCGATGAGAGAGTTGCTGTCTCTTGCCGAAGGGTCTCTATCTTGGCGGTGAGTTCTTCGTTTTGTTCTGTTTCGGCAGAGACCATCCACTCCATACCGGCATAGACGAGCACGACGATCAGCAACGCTCCGCCGAGGAAACCGAGAAATTTTCCGCTTTCTCTGGCATACCACGGGGCTCGGCGTTCATAAGGAGAGAGGTTAATGGCTATTTGAGATTGCTGAAGATACGTAGCACACAGTGCTTCGTGGAGCTGCTCGGGGGCAATTTCCGGCCGGGTGAGGGGGATGATTTTGGCATCGGAGATACCGTATGCGCTAAAAAGGGATTCTAGCCCTTTGATCCCTTCTCCCTCAAAATCGAGGTAGATGTGATCGATCCCGCTGAGACCGAAGAGACTCCGTTTATGGTTGATCGTATGAACGAGCCGTTCGACATTTTTGGCAAATCGATCTTGAAGAAGGATAAATTTATTGAGTTCTTCGCTCGGGTAGTTCTCTTCGACGAACCCTTTGGTACGGAGGGTATGTTTGAGTTTTACCAGGTCCAGCCCCGTCTCAACGGCGATGGTAGTGAGGGTCTCGATACTTCGGTGGGCAATATAATGGCCGTCTTGATAGATAACCCCGTAGGACTCTTCTTCGCCCAGATAGATGAAAAGATCGTTGCCTTTTGGGAGTGTCTCGTAGATAGAGCCGTAAACCATAAAGGCCGGGGTGATGCGGTCGATCACCCCCGTTCTTGCAAGCGCTTCGTTAAAGTATTCGTCCGCTTTGGTGTGGGAGAGGGCAAAGATTTCGACCAGGACGGAAGAATCGGAAGCTAACTCGTGACGGATAAAATCGATCGTATACTCTTCATCGCTGTTGAGATTCCCTTCCTCATACATGCGGATCTCAACCTGAAGTCTAAGTTCCGCGTCGCTGAGTTGGTCGGAGAGTTTGAGGGTATGGATGCTGAGAAGCGACAGAGGAACGATCGCACCCGAATAGGTCTCTTTATAGTCACTACCGGAGGGTTCTCCAAATGCATTATCGTGATAGATACGGATTCGGTCGTGTTCGAGATAAAGAATTTTTTGGTGTTCCATTGTCCTGCTTACCACGTTTTTCGGATACTTTAATAATTGAAAATTAAAAAAAAATATTAACTACTGCAAGGGATTATAGCATAACCTGATTGTGGATAAATACGGACCGTACTATTTTTATCCCCGCTACTGAAGAGGATGGTCGCATTGTTCCGTATCAGCGTGTTTAATGCGGTAGAGTTCCCGTCGTGCGGACGTCCGATCGCATCATAACAGATCGTTGTCGTCGCAAGTCCCGTGATGGAAGCGATCGTCGATTTGATCTCGTGTTTGGGCGGTTCGTTATCGGAGAGGGCTGCTGCAGTCAGGATGACACACCCCTGCGGGGCACTGCTTCCGTCTCCCGTATCGTAGCCGAGTGCACGGTAGCGCGCCTCTTTCAGTTTAAGGAGGGTGTATTGGGCGTCCTGGCGCGAGTAGTCGGGACGGTTCATGTAAAAACCGATACTGCTTAGCACTCCGATAATGACGATGACGAAGATAAGCTCGATCAGGGAAAAGGCATTTTTCATGGGCGCTGCAGGCTCCTTCGTATCAGTCGGACCGGATTGCCGATTTTCATGGCCGGATTGGTTTTGGGATCGATGGAGGTGACGACGACGCGCATACTGACCATCCCGTGTGATTCTTCTGATTGTATCGCGGTTGTAGGGAGATTGGTGCAGTTTCCGGCGGCGAGATAGTAGTGTTCGACGGTGATTGCAGCATTGAAACGGCCATCTGCAGAGGTGACATTGAGATCGCTTAAGCAGCTTCCGCCGCTGCGGTCATAGCTGCTGATTCGCAGAAGTGCCGTTTCTGTCGCACTTTGCAAAAACAGTTCGGCCTGTTCGCGGGTGTAACTGTCAGAATAGTGTTTTGCTCCAAGGGAAGCGTAACGCATCGTGACACTGACGATGCCGCCGACAAAGAGGATGATGAGCAGTACCTGAGGCAAACCGAATGCGCTTCGCATCAGAACACCACCTTTTGTTTGCTTAATCGCACCGGGTTTCCTCCCCGGACGGTACGGTTTGTATCGACGGTGAGACGGATCGATCCATCGATTACCCGTGCCCGAAATGCATTGACGTTGGTGGAGAGAATCGTGACCTGCCCGGTTTGGTTGACACTGTCAGCACAAAAACTCTGGGTATTCCACGGACGGTAATCGTAAAACAGCAGTAGCGTATTGTCTAACGCCGAAGTGCTTAGCCCCAGTGCGGTGATACAGGGTGCGCTTTGATCGATGTCGGCACCGCGGGCGATGGCATAGGCCGAATCGATCAGATAGTATTTTTCGGAAATATTCATCACGGCTTGAGGGTTGGTGAGGGTGATCGTATCGGGGAGACTATTGGTCATCGTATAGGTGTAGCTCTCTCCACCGTCCGAAAAACTCGCAAAGATCAGTCCCATATCGGCGAGGGTGAAAGCCGGCCCCCATTTGGCCTGTTCGGTTGTCAGTACGGCGGAGAGATTGGTATTGGGGGTATAGAGGGTCGGTTTGAGTGACCGGTTCATATCGACAAAACCGCTGTAATCTCCCGCAGTGTAACTCTCCGAGGCGAGTCCGTACCATTCGATGATCGTTTTGTCGACCGCATCGCTGAGCAACGGGCGATTGATGAGAGGGTCGTTTTTGTTGAACCCCTTGACCGACATCGGCGAGCGATTATAGAGGAGGATACTGATTTGATCGAGCGCGCTCTGGCTATCGATCGAGAGGGTAGCGAGGATTTTGGCTTTTTCAGAGCGGAGTGTGATCGCTTCGAACGCTTTGAACATTCCGACGGAGAGTATTCCCGTGATGGCAACGGTGATGATGATCTCGATGAGGGTATAGCCGCGGCGCATCGTCATTACCAGGGCCTTGAATTGATCTGGATATGTCCGATGTTGAGGGCGTGGTATTCGAGTGCCGTAATACAGCCCGTATGCTGGCTGTCGCTCCCGTAGCCTACTTGAACCCGGACGTATTTGGTATTGGAGGATTGGTTCGCCGCCATTGGGATGATACTCAATACCGCATCACCGGCAGCGGCGGGGTCATTGACGTACATGACCGATGTACCGATTGCATAAAGCCCTTTGACCCCCGACGAGCAGTTTTTGTCGGCGGTGATATTGGCATCGTGGAAATCATCGATATCGTTGTATTCGGCATCTTCCCGCCCGATAATTCTCGAAGCATTGGTATCGACTCCGATCGGCTCGATGCAGTTGCGCCCCCCGACAAATCCGCCGATCCGGTATCCGCTCGTCGTATTGCAATCGTATGCGGGGTTCCCGCTGGTGACGGTAAGAATTTGAGGAACCTGGGTATTGTTGTTATCCCACGGCAGGTTGATGATCTGCCCTATCCGGGCCATTGCGTTATACATCGCCTCTTCTTTGATGGTCGTTTGGGTGCTTTGGTTCATCGACTGCACGAGGCGGGGGATGACGGTGAAGACGATGGCGATAATCACCATGGACAAAATCAGTTCGATCAGGGTCAGCGCGTTTCTCATCGAAATAGTTTGACCCCTTTATTCGTGATGTTTTTGGCCGGCGCCATCTGAAAATCGCTCCCCTGAAATGTACCGCTGCTCACTCCGCTTACCCCTGCGGCCGTATTGGTGTAATCGTAACGAAAACAAGGGTGCTGGGTGCATCCGGCGGTATAATCATAATTGTATCCGGGAGAATACCACAGCCATGGTGTGATATCCAAATGGACGGTCTGGTCGGCTGCGGAGGTGACGGTGACGATTTGTATCCCGTTTTGCGGCGGGGCGGAGACATTGATGGCACTGTTGGTCGTCCCCGCGCTGAAACCTCCCCGAAGGACACTCCCCTGTGCCGCCGTGGTATGTTTGAGATTGCGGTACCACTTCAGGACATTCTGGGGCATGCCGCTCACGTATCCTGTAGGGACGGTGCTGTAGACTTCAAACTCTACCGGATTGGGGGCAGAGGTCTCATTGGTAGTTATGTCATAAGCACGGGCACGGCCGTAGACGAAGGTAGCCGTCCCCAGCGGGGTCCCGCTTCCCATTACGCCGTCGGTATCGATGATGGAAGCCGAAGTGAAGCCAAAATCAAACGGATTGAGGGGTTTTGAGCGGTCACGGTCGAAGTTAAAACCCAGCAGCAGCGGCGCGGTCCCCTGCGTAAAGACCGTATGGGTAAGAGAGAGGGTGATATCGCTGCTTTTTGTGACATTTCCATCGGTTGCGCTGAGGGTCTCGTGATAGAAGATTTTTGTCAGCGGATCGGGAGCGAGGGTGTGAGGGATAGTGAGGGTCGTGCTTTTGGCATAACACCCTTTGTCATAGTTTTTCGTCGTGTTCCCTTCGCCGTTTTTTGCGCTGAGCAGGAGATTTAGGGTTGCGGACATGTTCAGATCGGCAGAGAGATAGGTAAAGAAGCTGCCGCCGGAATTGACAAGGGTGGCATTGACGTCAAAGTGGTCCGGTTTGACCGGAATCTGCACCTGCGTCATTCCGATCGGCAAAAGATTGGCGGTAAACGTACTGCCGTCACTGACATTGGTATCGTCGCAGTCGACTCTGGTATAGCGCAAAGCGCACTCTTTTGCCGTATCGGAGAGATTAACATCCAGAAGGCCCACCTCGCTGTAGCGGGTCGTGAAGATCTTGGAACCGTTGATAAAAGAAAACGAGCCCGGTACAGGGGTGAATACTCCCATCGGACAGCTTGCATTGTGTTCGGCGATCGAGAGGTCGAAACTGCTCCCCGCACTTTCGTTGTAATCGGTCGATCCGGCAGCGGCTCCGTAAATAGGGGCGGTAAAGGTGATGTTGAAATCGACTCCGGCAACGGCATTCGGGGCCGCAACGGAAAATGAGGCGGGGCGGATGGCGAAACGGTCGCTGGCGATGGTGGTGTTCGTATCGGTTAGGGCATCACACGCCGTTGCCGCGGGGGCATCTTTTTTCCACATGATCTGGATACCGGCACTGTCGCTTCCGCCGACCGCACGGTTTAGGAGAAATGTCGCCGGCATGCTTTTGACGGAGTTGAACACCAGTTTGTTCCATCCGGTGAGGGGGGTACCGGATTGATTGACGATCCGGGCGCAGACGGTGCCGTTGAAATCTTGCAAAGCGGTTTGGGTCTCATTGAGCGAGGAGATGTTCAGATCGAAGGGTTTGTTGACGATTTTGGTCGAGATATTGCGGTCGCTGATGGAGCGAAAGGTATCCCATGCATCAAAAGTATAGGTTGGCAGAGGGGTGAGGGTACATGTCGGGCAGGTACGGTTTGTGCCGTCATAATTGAGTCCGGATTTTTCATTATTGACAATGGATTGCAATTGTGCCTGAGAGAGTGCGGAGGCAAACACTTTGATCTCATCAAGGGAACCTTTGAACCGGTTGCTTGTCTCACCTCCATCAGGTTCTCCTCCGATCGTTGCCGTTCCGGTATCTACCCCTAAGCTTCCCAAGATGGCCATTGTTTTGTGATTGAGAAGCGTTCCTGCACTGTTAAAAATATAGAGATGGCGGACAGCATGAGTCGTATCGGCGACGGCAGCAGCAAAATACCATGTATTGGAAGAGAGGGTGGCTCCGGTTGCATCAATAATACCGGAATTGGGTTGACCGCGATGATAAAAACGGAGATAGCGCCCTCCCGCATCGTTTACACTTAGTCCGTATCCGTTGGTATTGTAGCGGTCATCAATAAAAATGCGTTGACCGGTTTGGGTAATATCGGAGCTGTTGAACCATCCGGTAATTGTAAAGTTGGTCGTAAGATTCGGAAATGCGGTCGGGAGCTCGACATACGAATTGTCATTAAAAGCGGTAGGGCCACCGCACACTTTAGCATTTTCCAACGTCATGGTTGTTTTTTTGAGAGTTGCGTGGTAGCCGTTCCCGCTGTTATCCGTCACTTCCGAAGTCGTTCCGTTCCACAGGCACTCATCCATTCGGTATTCGGCGATTACAGCTGGAAGCGAACCGCCGTTGGAAGTTCCTTTGGTGACGTTATCGCCGTTGTCAGACAAGACACCCGTCCCATCCGGTATCCGTGCAATATCCCGATTTGAAGGAGCGTGTCCGGAGTAGAGGGTACTGCATCCGGGCGGCACTGACCATTGTGCTGATGGTGTGGGAGTCCCATAGCTTAAATAGTCGATGGTTACTGCTCCGGGGCTACCGGAGTGACTGATATCCCGATCGGTTAAAAGAATTTCATTATTGGAGGGGTTCATGTTGGTATCGCAAGTGATAAAGGTACCGGCCGGAAAGGTTGTTGAAGTAACGCCGCTGCCCTCATCGTCTTTGGTTGATGTTCCGTTAATAAAGCAGTTTCCATGCCCTAGTGTTGCCTTGCTTGAGGCGTCAACAAAAAGCTCCCAATTCAAAATATCAGCAGATTGGTTGAGATAAATTTCAATAAAGTCGGAATTTGTATTTACTTCATTGATAACGGCTTTAGTCGCTTGAGTGGAGCACGTGACTGCTACCGTAGCTGCATAAAGAGTACTGCTTAACAATAAAGAGGCAAAAAAGAAAATGGCAAAAAAAGTTTTTTTCATTTATATATTCCCTTTCCCGTATTCTGAGTAATTATAGTACAGTTGCTCCATAATTGCGATAAAAGCCCTTTTTGCTATAATCACGTCACTTATTGCACCCAGCAAGGGCAATGAGAAGAGAATTTTCAAAGGAATTTCAGTATGAAACACGCATCCGCGGGCAAATACCGCCCTTATCCGCAAGTCGATTTGCCAAACCGTGTTTGGCCCACCAAAACCATCACGCACGCTCCTTTGTGGTGCAGCGTCGATCTTCGCGACGGAAACCAGGCGTTGATCACCCCGATGAATTTGGATCAGAAACTCTCTCTCTTCTCCCTCTTGCTGAAACTCGGATTTAAAAATATCGAGGTGGGATTCCCCTCCGCTTCAAAAGTCGAATTTGATTTTTTACGCACCCTTGTGGAGCAAAAATTGATTCCCGATGACGTGACGGTACAAGTCCTCGTCCAGGCACGGGAACATTTGATCGACAAGACGTTCGAAGCCCTCGCAGGGGTTAAAAAAGCGATCGTCCATTTGTACAACTCCACCTCTGTAGCACAGCGCAAAATCGTCTTCGGCAAAGAGCAGGACGAAATTATCGCGTTGGCGTTAGAGGGGGTCGATATGGTCAAATCCCGAGCGGCCAAGCATGAGGGCGAAATCATCCTCGAATACTCTCCTGAGAGTTTTACGGGGACGGAGTTGGAGTTTGCCGCCCGTATCTGTAACGCCGTGACCGATCGATGGGGGATCAGCGGGTCACGTCCCGTGGTGATTAATCTCCCCGCAACGGTCGAGATGGCAACGCCGAACGTCTATGCCGATCAGATCGAGTGGATGAGCCGACACCTTACCAACCGTGAGCACGTATTGATTTCGACCCACACCCATAACGACCGCGGAACCTCCGTTGCCGCGACGGAGTTGGCGTTGTTGGCCGGAGCAGACCGTGTCGAGGGGACGTTGCTCAGTAACGGCGAGCGGACCGGAAACGTCGACATCATTACGTTGGCATTGAACATGTACACCCAAGGGGTCGATCCGGAGCTTGATTTCAGCGATTTGGAGACGGTCGTTCGGATCGTCGAAGAGTGTACCGACATGAAAACCCACGAACGTCATCCGTATGTCGGAGAACTCGTCTATACGGCGTTTTCAGGGTCACATCAAGACGCGATTAATAAAGGGTTGGCATATCAGCGAGCCAAAGAGGATGCGTTCTGGGAAGTGCCGTATCTTCCGATCGATCCGCAGGATGTGGGGCGCAACTATGAGGGGATTATCCGTATCAACTCCCAATCGGGCAAGGGGGGGGTAGCCTACGTCCTCGAAGACAAATTCGGCTATTCGCTGCCGAAGAAAATGCATCCTGAGATCGGAACCATCGTTCAGCGCGTTACGGACGAAGCGGGACGGGAACTCACTAGCGAAGAGATTTTGGAGATTTTCGAGAAAACCTATTTCGGAGAACCGCACGACATCGAGTTTGTCGATTATTCGGTGATCTCGGAGAGTGCGAAAGAGCACTCTGCCAAATGTGTGTTGGAATATACCCATAACGGTAAGACTATCCGAAGCGAAGGCGTTGGAAACGGCCCGATCGATGCGTGTAAAAATGCGTTGATGGTGGAATATTCCCACAATTTTAAAATCCTCTCGTACTCGGAACACTCACGCGGAGAGCTTTCCAGTGCCGAAGCGGTCGCTTATATCGAGATTCAGACGGAGAGTTTGGAGAAATTTTTCGGTGTCGGATGTGATAACGATATCACTGTCGCATCGATCAAAGCGATGTTCAGTGCTCTTAATCGGGCGTTTTCGTAATTTTCTGTTTGTTTCTAAAATAGTTTCTAGCAAATAAACTTGGAAGTAAGAAAAGGTATTTAATAAATGCTTCAAAAATTTGATAAAGCATTTCGTGAGTTTGAACAAGAAGTATATAGCAAACTACGTGAATACCATTTTGACGCAAACATTGAATTAGATAATCTAGATCTTCAAATACAAGCTCAATGCCTTGCAGAGGATATAGGTTATTTTTCAATGATAATGCGAGAACTATATAAAGAAGCACTAGACGAAGTTTCAAAAAAGATGGATAGAAGTGTAGCTGGACAAAAAGATCCAAAAGATGCTCTTGGACGTGATTTTATAGCTCTGTCTCTTGGAAAATTGGGAGTTGCATATAAAAGCTTTTATTTTCTTATCCGCGCTTTTCATGATGTTATGTATAAACTTATCTTACGATTACATAACCAGAATATCGGTTCTAATAGCAGCATGAACTCAGCAATTGATTCTACTAATAATACAATCAAACACAACAACCCGGTTCAATATGTATTAAAAGAAAAAAGTACAGCATATGCAGAATGGTTTATTGTTATGCGAAAGCGAAGAAATTTATCAAAAAATGGTATTGGCATTGGTTATTCAATGGGCAAGAATTATATTGATAATGAAACAACTCTAGCAATAGTCATTGGAAACCCTACAAGAAATCAAAGTCCACCACTTTCTCTTGATGAGTTCACACAAGCATTAGAAATGAGTATAGAATTAACTAAATCGTCTATACTGTACGGCATTGAAAAAAAGCGACTTATTTCATATTCTAAATAAAGAAAAGGTTCAAGTATTCAATTTTCACTTTTTGTTTCATTTTCTTAGGTTGAAATACAAATAAAGCTGGATTTCCAATCTACCCTAAATGCCACGAGAAGTTGGAAATGACGAGGAAGCCTTACGACGCAATCAGCGGAAATTGCTCAGGATGTTCGATAATATCAACGGTGAGGTCAATATCTAAATCTGGCCAGTAAAGATGCCCGTTGCTGTAGGTTTCGACGTTGGCGATTTTTGCTACCGAAGCATCTTTAAACCATGGGAAAGTTTCAAACGACATAAACAGCTCTTTACCCTCCGTTAGAATCCATACGCCATTAGGGGAAATGTTGGTGATTTCAGTTTCCAAAGTGTGCCCTTAAATATGTGAAAATAGTTTAGCAAAAAAGTCGTAAAAAGATCTATGTACTTTTCTGTTTAGTCAGAAAAGTACCAAAAGATCATACTGTGATCCAAGAACGCTCGTTCCTCTCGGCACTACTGCCTTCGGAACGGCTCTAGGTATTGGATCGTGGAGATTGTCATTTGTTTTCGCTTTGCGAAAATTAGTGAATCAAATAAATTATGCCCTCACACCACACCAAAAGCAAGGTCGTGTGCAGTAGTGCACAAGCGCACCGTCAGCGCTTTAGTGTGAGGGCGATTTTCTTTTGTTTCTTTTCTTGTGAAAAAGAAAAGAAAGCCATCTTTCGCTATAATCGCGCAATTTTATCCAATATGAGAGTATGACTATGATGGATGTCCGCGAAGCTTTTTTAGCCTTTTTTGAATCAAAACAACACGCACGGGTTCCAAGTTCCCCACTTGTCCCCGATGATGCAACTCTCCTTTTCACCAATGCCGGGATGGTTCCGTTTAAGTCGATCTTTACGGGCGATATCCCTATCCCTGCCAACCCTCGCGCCACGAGTGCCCAAACGTGTATCCGCGCCGGCGGTAAACACAATGACCTTGAAAATGTCGGTCATACGGCACGTCACCACACGTTTTTCGAGATGCTCGGAAACTTCAGTTTCGGTGATTACTTCAAAGAGGAAGCGATCGCCCATGCATGGGAGTTCGTCACCGAAGTGATGAAGCTTCCTAAAGAGAAACTCTGGGTAACCGTCCATGAGTCTGATGATGAAGCCGAAGAGATTTGGAAAAAGCATATCGCGGCGGATCGTATCATGCGTCTTGGGGATAAAGACAACTTCTGGCAGATGGGAGATACCGGACCGTGCGGACCGTGTTCGGAAATCTTCGTCGATCAGGGTGCGGAACATTTCAACGGACCGGAAGACTACATGGGGGGAGACGGCGATCGATTCTTGGAAATCTGGAACCTCGTTTTCATGCAGTATGAGCGCAATGCTAAGGGTGAGTTGAAACCTCTTCCGAAACCCTCCATCGACACGGGGATGGGATTAGAGCGCGCGACAGCGGTACTCGAAGGTGCTTTGAGCAATTACGATTCAACCCTCTTTATGCCGATCATCAAAAAAGTAGAAGCGCTCATCGGAAAACCGTACGTCTACGCGAGCGGTGCATCGTACCGTGTTATCGCCGATCATATTCGTACCGTTACCTTTCTTTTGTCTCAAGGGACAAACTTCTCCAACGAGGGGCGCGGATACGTACTTCGCCGTATCCTTCGCCGCGCGGTTCGTCACGGATACCTTCTTGGATTTACCAAACCGTTTATGTTTGAGGTTGCCGACACCGTCGCCGAACTTATGGGGAAACAATACCCCTACATCGTCGAAAAACTCAGCGTAGTTAAAGAGCAGATCATGCTCGAAGAGGAACGTTTTTTCAAAACTATTCAGTCGGGGATCGAGCTCTTCAACGAAGAACTAAAAAATACCAAAGAGACCTTCAGCGGAGAAGTGGCGTTTAAACTCTACGATACCTTCGGATTCCCTCTCGATTTGACCGAAGACATGCTTCGTGAAAAAAATATGAGCCTTGATGCGGAGACGTTCGAGACGTTGATGTCGGAACAACGCAAACGGGCGAAAGCGGCGTGGAAAGGTTCGGGCGATGCGCATGTCGAGGGGGATTTTAAAACCCTTCTCGAAACGTTCGGGCTCAACACCTTTATCGGATACGCTTACACGAAAGCTCCCGTTAAAATCCAAGCTCTTTTGAGTGAAAGTTTCGAGCGGATTGAGCAGCTGCATGCCTCACAAAAGGGTTGGGTATTGTTGGAACAGACTCCGTTTTATGCGGAAAGCGGCGGACAAAGCGGTGATACGGGGAAACTTGGCGATAAAGCGACCGTTTTGGATACGAAAAAATTCCACGGGTTAAATCTCTCCCATATCGAGACGCGTGAAACGCTCACTGTCGGCGAAACGGTAGAAGCGATTGTCGATATCGCACGCAACGAGATCGCCAAACACCACTCAGCGACGCATTTATTGCATGCGGCGTTGTATGAATTGCTGGGAGAACATATTTCTCAAGCGGGTTCACTCGTAGAGCATAATCGTCTCCGTTTCGACTTCTCCCACCCTAAGGCAATGAGCCACGAAGAGATCGCTCTCGTCGAAGAGAGGGTGAACTATCATATCTTTCATGCATTGGAAGGGTTGACGAGAGAGATGAGCATCGATGAGGCGAAAAAAAGCGGTGCGAAAGCGCAGTTCGGCGAAAAATACGGCGATACGGTACGCGTTGTCAACTTCGGCACCGCATCGGTCGAGTTTTGCGGCGGTATCCATGTCGATAACACGGCAACCATCGGAACGTTCGTGATCGTCAAAGAGAGCGGGGTAAGTGCAGGTGTTCGCCGTATCGAAGCGGTGTGCGGCAATGCGGCCTACAACCTCTTTAAACAACAACGCCATCTTCTTGAAGAGGTGGAAGCCTCGGTTAAAAATCGCGATGTGCTTTCAGGGATCGAACGTCTCAAAGAGCAGGTAAAAACCCTTAAGCATGAAATGTCAACATTGGCATCTTCTGCCAAAGAGGAACTCTCGATCACGATGATGGGTTCTACGGCGGTAGTAGTCGCCGAACTGGGTGCCGGCGATATCAAAGAGCGGATCGATGAACTCAAAAATAGCCATGAATCATTGGCGGTCATCCTTTTCCAGATCAAAGACGATAAAGTCCTCCTCGCGGCGGGAGCTAAAAATACCCCTGTAAAAGCGGGTGACTGGATCAAAGCAATCGCACCGATCCTCGGCGGCGGCGGCGGCGGACGCCCCGATTTTGCCCAAGCCGGCGGAAAAGATATCACAAAAATCGGTGAAGCCAAAGAAGCGGCTCTCGCGTATGTTACCAAGGAGCTTGGCGCATGAAAGAATTTTTGATCGAAACCTTTGCCCACCACCGTACCCTCATCGTTTTTTTACACGTCCTCAGTGCCGTAATCTGGGTCGGCGGAATGATCGCGATCCGCTTTGCCGCCCATCAGTCGCTGGCGCATATCACCGATCCGAAGCTTCGACTGGAGCGTGCAGCGCATACGTTGAAACGTCTTTTTTCGATCGTATGGCCTTTTGTTATCGTCCTCATCACGACGGCCGTGATCATGGCAGTCGGGCTCGGCTTTCGTGCCGCGGCATTGGACGCTTCGGGAAATGTGATCGACGACTATGCGATGAGCATCTATAATACGGTCCATATCAAAGAGGCGATCTGGTTGGTGATGGCACTCAATCTTGCCGCCATGATGTTTCGCCGCCGCAAAGCCGAGATCGCTTTGCGCGAAGGGGATATCGATGAAGCCAAAGAGATGCTCGGCTTTATCGCCAAGTATATGGTTCCGATGAATATCGCACTGGGTGTTATCGCTATCTTTATCGGCGTCGTATTACGTAACGCATATTAATGCTCCGTCTGGCATCTGCTTCCACTACCCGCGCCGAGCTGCTTCGCTCAGCCGGCATCCCGTTTGTGCAAGAATCGATCGACTTTGACGAAGACTCTATTATCGCAACGTCACCCAAAAATTTTGTTTATCAGGCGACGCTCGGAAAATACAAAGTGAACATGGAACGTTTCGGATGTACGGATTATCCGCTCCTTGTCGCCGATACGGTCGTCACGGCACAGGGACAAATCCTCCGTAAGGCTAAAGACGAAGCCGATGCCCGTGCCATCTTGCAGATGCAAAGCGGCTCAGACGTCGCCATCATCACCTGTATGGTCTACAAGACACCCCGGCTGGAACTCCTCGACATCTCCTCTACCCACTATTATTTTGACGCCTTTGATCCCAAAGAGGTCGAACGCTATCTCTCAAGCGGCGATTGGCGGGGAAAAGCGGGGGCATGTATGGTCGAGGGATTTTGCAAAAGCTATATCCGCGAAGTCCGTGGATTCGAGTCTACCGCGATGGGCCTTTCCGTCGAAGTGCTGAAGCCGTTTCTGTGATGAATCTGCCGTACGAAAACGAGCTTAGGGCTCTGAAACGTTCCGGGCGCTACCGCGAACGCCATATTGTATCGGATGATCTGATCGATGCGGCATCAAACGATTATCTCGGGTTGGCTCATCTTCCCGAACTTCACCGAAAAGCGTGTGAAACCCTCTCTCGTTATCCAGTCCATGCCCCGAAAGCATCGATGCTGGTTAACGGATACCATCCGATTCATGCGGCGTTTGAAAAGGCACTGTGCGATGCCAACGGATTCGAAGCGGCAATCGTGATGGGAAGCGGATTCAATGCCAATATCGGTCTGATCGAGTCGTTGGTGAGAAAAGGGGATTTGCTGCTGATGGATGCGGAGTATCATGCGAGCGGTGTTGCGGGTGCGCGGATGTGCGAGGGGAAAGTAGAGTTTTTTGCCCATAACGATCCTGAAGATCTCGAAAAACGGCTTAAAACGGCTGCGGCCAAACGGATTATTGTCGCGGTAGAGGGGATATATTCGATGGGAGGGGATCTGCTGCGGCGTGAAATCATCGAACTCTCTGTCCGACACGGCACGCTGCTGATCCTTGACGAAGCACACAGCAGCGGCGTGATCGGGAAAAATCTGATGGGGATACTCGATCATTATGATATTTCCCCGACACCGACGATGATCAAAATGGGGACACTGGGGAAAGCGTACGGAAGTTTCGGTGCCTACGTCCTCTCCACCGCCCATATCAGCGAGTATCTGATCAACCGCGGCAAAAACGTCATCTATGCGACTGCCCCCTCTTTGTATGATACGGCATTGGCGCATCACGCATTGGAGTATATTCTCTCTCACAAAACGAAACTCTTTGAGCGGATACAGACCCATCGCCGGATCGTCCGAGATAGATTAAATCTCGAGGTTCCCGGACTGATCGTCGGGATCGAAATCGGCGATAATCGGCGTGTCATGGAGATGCAGACGCTTCTAAAAGAGGAGCTTGGAGTGATGGTCGGGGCAATCCGTCAACCGACGGTGGAGAAGGCGATCATCCGGCTGATCGCCCGTTTGCAGATCGATCCGGAAGTTTTGAATAAAGTATGTGAGCGTCTTAGCGCTCTTAGGGTAAAATAGCGTGATGAATATTATCCATATCGATCGTCTGAAAATCACCCATAAGAGCGGTGTGTTATTGGATATAGCGTTTGATATTCACCGTTCGACGGCATTGGTAGGGCAAAGCGGAAGCGGTAAATCGCTGACATTGAAAGCACTATTGGGATTATTGGATGCTTCTTTGGGGCTGGAGTTGCAAAAACGGTCCGATTTTGAGTGGGTGAGAGGGAAAAGCGTCTCGCTGGTTCCCCAAAATCCTTTTACGGCTCTGTCGCCTCTGACGAAGATTAAAGATCAGATGTTTTTTGCGAGAGAGCGGAGTGAAGAGCTGTTTGAACTTTTAGGATTAGAGAGAGAGCTTTTGGAGCGGTTTCCCCCTGAACTCTCAGGCGGGCAGCTTCAGCGGGTCGTCGTGGCAATGGCATTGGGGTCATCCCCGAGACTGCTGTTGTTGGATGAACCTACGACTGCCCTTGATCCGGAGTCGAAGGCGACGATGATCTCGTTGTTGAAGGGACTTCAAGCGAAGATGGAGTTTTCAATGTTGTTTGTGACCCACGATATGGGTGTCGCATCGGCATTGTGTGAGGATATTTGTGTGATTAATAAGGGGACTGTCGTAGAGACGGGGAAAACCTCAGAAGTGATTTTAGAGCCGAAAGAGCACTATACACGCTCTTTGATTGATGCAGATTTTGGGAATCGGGAGTTTAGAATTTAATGAAAAAATATATATTGATAGCGGTTGGGATTGCAATCCTGATCCCGACAGTCTTTTTAGGATACATCATCTACTCGTTTGAGTATGAAACGAAGAAACTGATCAATTATCAGCCCCGTTTGACGACGGAAGTGTATGACCGTAACGGAGAGAAGATTGCCAACCTCTTCAGTGACGAGCACCGTTATTATGTCTCGTTTGACAATATCCCTCCCCGCTTGGTCGAAGCGCTTTTGGCGATCGAAGATACAATGTTCTTCGAACATCACGGCGTCAATCCCGATGCGATTATGCGGGCGATCATCAAAGACATCACATCCGGCCGTTTGGCGGAAGGGGCGAGTACCATTACGCAGCAGCTGGTGAAAAATACCCTTTTGACACGGGAAAAGAAGTTTTCGCGCAAGTTCAAAGAGGTGCTGTACGCGATTCGGATCGAGCAGGAACTGACAAAAGAGCAGATTCTGGAGCGTTATTTTAACGAAATCTATTTGGGGCACGGTTATTACGGGATCAAAACGGCGGCAGACGGATATTTTCGGAAATCGCTCAAAGAGCTGACCCTCAAAGAGATGGCAATGTTGGTTGCCCTTCCGAAAGCGCCGAATTTTTACTCCCCGACACGAAACTATGAGCTCTCACTAGGGAGAGCCAACCGTATCATCGGCCGTATGCGTGATCTGGGATGGATCGATCAGGCGGCGTATGACAAGGCGACGCAGGAGCGGCCGAAAGTCTATAACGATACATTGAGTAAAAACTCGGGTCCTTATGTCATCGATGAAGTCATGCGTCAGCTCGGAGACGCATTCCCGGACATACGCAGCGGAGGATACAAGGTCTATACGACGATTGATATGCGTCTTCAGGAAGCGGGATACAAAGCACTCCAATCGGGACGAGAAGAGATCATCAAACGGGCTCAGGAGGCAGGAGATCTGGATGAAAATATCCAGCATCAGCTCAACGGCGCGTTGGTCAGTCTTGATCCCCAAACCGGAGAGATCCTGGCGATGGTCGGCGGGTATGATTACGGACTAAGCCCTTTTAACCGCGTGACGCAGGCGAAGCGTCAGCCTGGATCGGCATTTAAACCGTTTGTCTATCAAGTCGCATTGGATAGCGGTATGTCCCCATCTTCGCTTGTTCCGGATATCGCCCGTACCTATACTTATGCCGGAGATGACGGGGAAGAGAAAACCTGGCAGCCGAAGAACTATAAAAATGAGTACAAAGGGATGGTAACCATCCGCGACGCGTTGACCCATTCGCGCAATCTGGCGACGATCAATATGGTCAGCGATATGGGATTTGGCAAGATCACCGCGGGTTTACGGAAATTCGGGATTGTCGAGAATCTTCCTCCCGACCTCTCTCTCGCACTCGGGACGATCTCCCTTTCCCCGTTGGATTTGGCGAAGTACTATACGATGTTCGCCGGACAAGGGGTGCTGACCAATCCGATTCTGATACGTAATGTCATCACTCCCAAGGGGGAGACGTTGCGCTATGAAAACAAGCGGCGTCAAGTCGACAGTCCGGAGCAAATCTATCTTATGACCAATATCCTCCAAAATGTCGTTCGTCACGGTACGGGGGTCAATGCGCGGGTAGGCGGTATCGAGATCGCCGGTAAAACAGGGACGACGAATAAGAATGTCGATGCATGGTTTGTCGGATATTCTCCAAGCGTGGAGACGGTCGTATGGATGGGGCATGACAATAACACCCCGATGCGCCGATCGGAGACGGGAGGGCGTGCGGCGGCTCCGGTATTCAAATATTTTTATGAGGATCTGCTGCGCATCTATCCGAATACCAAACGTACTTTCGATATCCCGACAGGAGTGTATCAGGAGGCGGGGAGCGACGGAAATGCCACCGAAGCGTATACGGATACGTCTAAAGCTCCGAGCGTGACGGAAGAACAAGCTCCCGCAACCAACGAACAATTGGTATTTTAAAGAAGATTGTTTATTTTTTCTTGGTTGCCAGAGCGAGATAAATCCACACGCTTCCTCCGACGATGACGAGCATCGCGGGAGCGAGATAGGGTTTGTCGGCAACCATCTTATACCCTTCGATGATCGCTCCCCCGAAAAGATAGCTTCCCTCTCCGATAAGGAGTGCCCATATGGCGGCACCGATCGCATTATAAGCGCTGAATTTCCAAAAATCGTATTTGCTCAGACCGATAGCGAGCGGTATCAGGGTTTTGAGGCCGTAGATGAATTTCTTCATCACAATAATCCATGAGCCGTGCCGTTTCATCAGGAGATGGGAAAAAGCAAGCTTGCGGCGGTGTTTGCGGAAGTACTCCATCATCTCCGTTTTGTGGTAGCGGGACATGTAAAAAAGGAGGGAATCGCCGATAAAATTGGCGATAAAGGCAATACTGATCGAGACGGTAAGATCCATTTTCCCCATAAAGCTGAGAACCCCGGCACCGAGCAATGCGATGAATCCTCCCCCCAGCGAATAGAAAAATACGACTGCGTAGCCGTAGGTCGATAGATTAGTGAGCATGTCATCCATTTGATTGTATAACGCTACGGGAGTAAAACCCCCGTTGGCTATGCTAATGTTAAGTTCTCTTTGGCAGAGAGCCCACGCGCAGTAGCCGCGCTTTCTCCTTTTTTATAATTTACGAATTTTTGCAATTTCATCGCGCAGGCGCGCCGCTTCTTCAAATTCAAGTTTTTTCGCCGCCTCTTTCATTTTGAGGTTCAGCTCTTCGATCAGTTTTTTCCGCTCCGCCGCGGGGAGGGTCTTCGCTTTTTTGGATCGGTTATAGAGTTCGCTCGGGTCTTCGAGTTTGAGGTTCTCATCCAGGGAGCGTTTGGTACTTATCGGGGTAATGCCGTGCTCACGGTTATGCTTCTCCTGCATCTCACGCCGGGCATTGGTCTTGGCAATGGCACGTTCCATTGATCCGGTAATTTTTTGGGCATACAGCAGTACACGCCCCCGTTCATTTCGCGCGGCCCGTCCGATCGTCTGGATCAGGGAAGTTTCGGAACGTAAAAATCCCTCTTTGTCGGCATCGAGGATGGCGACGAGGCTCACTTCGGGGAGATCCAGCCCCTCTCGCAGGAGATTGATCCCGATCAGGACGTCAAAGTCTCCGACACGTAATCCTCGGATAATCTGGTTTCGTTCGATCGCGTCGATTTCGGAGTGCATGTATTGGACCCGTATTCCCAGATCGGCAAGGTATTTTGTGAGGGCTTCGGCCATTTTTTTGGTCAGTACCGTTACAAGAACACGATCTCCGAGTACTACCGTATTTTTGATCTCGTCGTGGAGGTCCTCGACCTGGTTTTCGCTCGGTTTGATCGTGATCACAGGCTCGAGCAATCCGGTAGGACGGATGATCTGATGGGCGACGGTACTGCTGAGTTCAAGCTCTTGTGCCGAGGGGGTAGCCGAGACGAACATATAATGGGGTGCTTTTGTAATGAATTCGTCGATCATCAGCGGGCGGTTGTCGAGTGCGCTGGGTAGGCGAAAACCGTAATCGACGAGGACCTCTTTGCGGCTGCGGTCGCCGGCAAACATCCCCCGAAACTGCGGCAGACTCACATGCGATTCATCGACGATGATGAGGTATTTGTCGTGGTGCAGGGCGAAATAATCCAGCAGGGTATAGGGGGCCTCTCCCGGTTTTTTATCGGTGAGGAGCCTGGAATAGTTTTCGATCCCTTTGCACATCCCCGTAGCCTGGAGCATTTCGAGATCGAATTCGCACCGCTGTTTGAGCCTTTGCGCTTCGACGATTTTTCCGGCTGCGTTGAGTTCGGCGAGCCGCTCGTCCAGTTCCTCTTCGATCCGTTTGATCGCACGGGAAAGTTTCTCCTGCCCCACGGCAAATTGGCTTGTCGCATAGATGGTCATGGTATCGACACTCTCTGTCACGCTGTTTTTCATCGGCTCAAAAAGTGCGAGCCTCTCCACCTCGTCGCCGAAAAACTCGATGCGAAGAGCCTGATCCTGCCAGTAGGGAGGGTAGATATCGACGACTTCGCCGTTGACCCGAAAATGCCCCCCCTCGAAAACGGTATCGTTACGGGCATACCCCATCTCCACGAGACGAAGAAGGAGCTTTTTCTGGCTGATCTCATCGCCGATGCCGATGACCTGCACCATCTGTTCGTATTCTTCAGGATCCCCGAGCCCATAGTTGGCGGAAACGGAAGCAACGACGATCACATCATCATAGGTGAGGAGATTGGCGGTTGTGCTGAGACGGAGCCGTTCGAGCTCATCATTGATCGCACTGTCTTTTTCGATAAATAAATCCTGCCGAGGGATGTAGGCTTCAGGTTGATAGTAATCGTAGTAGCTGATGAAATACTCGACATGGTTTTCGGGGAAGAAACTTCTAAATTCGCTGTAGAGCTGTGCCGCGAGGGTTTTGTTGTGGGTCATGATAATCGTCGGCAGCTGAACCGCCTCTATCACTTTGGCCATAGTCATCGTTTTACCGCTGCCCGTAACCCCTTCGAGGGCTACATAGCGTTCACCGTTTTTTATACCCTTGCTGAGCGCTTCGATGGCGACGGGCTGATCACCGGCAGGCTGGTAGGGAGAATGAACTTTAAAAATCGGCAATGAGTCACCCTAAATTAGTTTCTATAATAGTGGTCGAATTATAGCGCAAATGCTGTTTTTGAAAGAGGGAGAGTACCGATAGGTTTTTGAGTTAAGGTGAGTTTTTGGGTGGGGTGTCAAACGAATGTCGCAGTAGCCATTTGTTTTTAATTACTATCGGATGATGTAATGGCTTTCGGAAGTTCGATCCAAAGTGCTCTAAGAGAGAGTTCAAGATCGTAGATAAATAAAATAAGCGACAGTATCAAGCTGATGATACTGGAAATAAACAGGGCTATGAGGAGATAGGTTATGTTAACATTATATAGAGCGGACCAAAATAGACAAATGATAATAATTGAAACCAGTAAAACGCTGAGTACGGCTAAAAAATTGCTGCTTCGAATCACCTTTGCCCGTACAGAGAGTATTTTTAATTCCGATAAAATACGTTCTTTATCTGTCCCTGAAGAGCTACGGTACTCAACCGAGAGCTGACGTATTCTATCGACCGTACGTCCGTAACGATTGGTCAGGCTTAAAAGGATTAAACCGACCCCTGAAATAAGGATGACCGGGCCGATCGCCAATTGTAATGTACTAATAATATCCGCTAGCAACATAAGAAATCCTTTATTTTACCGGATTGATCACCGGCTGGCTGATAGGGAGAGCGGACTATAAAAGTCGGCAATGAGTAACCCTAGGATAAAATGTGTTAGAATTATATCTATATAGAACTATTTAAAAAATTCCTCTCTAAGGCTACTTATGCTGTTTAACCCTACACCTATCGAAAAATTGGATACATTGACCAATGATTTGATGGCGAAATACAATACCGTAAAAGAAGAACTTGAAACGCTGCGTCAGGAGATGGTCTCGATTCGTACCCATGGAAGCAGTAAAGATGAAGAGATCGAGCGTCTAAACGGCGAATTGCGAGCCAAAGATGCCGAGTTGACGGCAAAAAACAGTGAACTGGCCGAAAAGGATGCCGAGATTGAAGTGATCGTTTCCAAAATCGAAAGCTTGTTAGGCTGATCGTGACGAAAAAACTCTCCCTCACCCTCAATGCGAAACGATACGACATCGATGTTGAAGAGGGATTTGCCCGTTTTTTGACGGCTCAGATGAAAGAGGATTTTGAGATCGAGGGGAATAATGATCTTAAACTTCTCCTTCAAGCCTATGTCCGTAAAAGTTTCGCATTGTACGAGCAGGAGAAACAGATTTCCGCTCTGATCGACAAACTTCAAACTCTTTAATACGCTTCACAATCACTCCACAATCTTTTTTTATACTGTCCTTATCCAAAAAGAGAATCTCTCTTCGAAGAGTCTTCTCAAACGATGGAGAAGGAGTCAGATATGAAAACGTTAATCACTTTACTCGCGGCAGTCGCCCTCACTGCATCATTAGCGCAAGCGGATGCAAAGATGGGTCAAAAGGTGTATCTCAAAACGCTTAAAGCGAAATTCGGGATGAACGGGACGAAATTTGCCGCGGAACATACCGTAGCCGAATGGGAAGAGCTTTTTGCCGATAACGCAAAAGGATTTATTAAAGAATACAGCGAGAAGTTCCCTTCCGCCGCACCGGTATTGAGCAATCCCGATATGGCGGAAAAACTGAAAGATGTCGGCGATTTCGCCAAAGAGTACGGCAGCGATTCGGGGAATGTTCCATCGTGTGGTTAATACGCCAAACAGAACAAAGTCCCGTTTGGCTACGCTAACGCTGAGTTTACTTCGGCAGTAGGCCCAAGCACGCAGGCGTGCTTTCTTTATAAAAATATACATATCGTAAGGGATTTACTATGAAAACGTTACTTGCACTACTAGGTTTGACTGTTATGCTGAGCGCCGCAGACGGAGCGGCACTGTATCAAAAATGTGCCGCATGCCACGGCCAAAAAGCGGAAAAAGCGGCTCTTGGAAAATCCGAAGTGATTGCCGGATGGAGTTCTGCAAAAGTCGTAGACGCCCTGAAAGGGTATAAAGCGGGGACCCGTAATACCAAAGGGATGGGTGCGATCATGAAGGGGCAGACGGCAGCTTTTAGCGATGCCGATATGAAAGCGCTCGGCGATTATATTGCCGGATTGAAATAAGTTTATTTAGCCGCTGCGAGCTGTCGCAGCCGACTTTTGTGTTTTGTCTCTCCCCCCGCTCAGGCGGGGATTACTTCTCAATTGGTTTCAGTTGTTCACACCCTTCTTAAACGATGCGATTTACTTAAGAATAGTTCGTCCCCTATTTACTGTTTTTAGCAATAATAGTGCATCATAATAAAGGGACAGGATGTTCAAATCATTAATCTTTTTTTTTCTCCTTTTGAATGCCGCTCTTCATGCTGAAATTGATGCAGAAAAATTGGATAAATTGAATGTTGAAGCGCTGTTGGTCAAAAATCTCACGAACAATGAGATACTTTACTCAAAAGATGCCCTTAAAGAGGTGCAACCGGCGAGTCTGACCAAGATCATGACGGCCATATTAGCTATAGAACAAGGGGATTTAAACCGCTCTGTCGTCATTACCAAAGAGATGATGCAGGTAGAACCTACCAAGGCGGGGTATAAAGAGGGGGAAGTCTTCGTATTGGACGATCTCATCAAAGCGGCTCTTATCAAATCGGACAACGATGCGGCGATGGCCATCGCGATAGCGGTCGGCGGAACATTAGACAATTTCAAAGAGATGATGAATCTTAAAGCTTCGAGTATAGGGATGGTCAATACCGTCTTTACAAACCCTTGCGGATTTGATATCGGAAATCATCACTCCACACCGCAAGATCTTCTTGCTTTGGCGGAATATGCCATCCAAAATTCTGTTTTTAATGACATTACCCGTTTAAACCAGCATACCTATTATTCACTCAACACTTCTCGAAAATTTGTCGCCCGTACCCACAATCAGCTCCTCAACCAATACGAATATGCCGTCGGTGTCAAAACAGGTTATACCTCTAAAGCGGGACCGTGCTTAATCGCACGTGCCAAAAAAGAGGATGGGGATTGTTTGATCATCATGTTGAATTCCAAAGAGAACCGTTGGAAGACCGCAAAAGAGATATTTGAGCAGGTGTTTGTCCCTGCGCAGGATATTTTGGCTTCTTTGTAAAAGGGTGATCCTGCTGTTTATCTCCACGTTACACAGATCTTCGTCCCTTTTTTCTCTTCTGACTCGATACTGATGGTAAGGCCGTAGCTTTTGGCGATCATCGCCACGATATGCAATCCGATGCCGAATCCCCCCACGCTTTTATCAGCCCGCGTATAGCGCTCAAACACCCGTTCGATCATCGAGGCGGGGATACCGATTCCGCTGTCTTCAACGCATAAAATTCCATTGTGGAGTGTGATGGAAATCGTTCCGCTCATGCGGTTGTATTTAATCGCATTGGAGATGAGATTATCGATAACGCGGGTCGCTTTGGTATGATCGATCGTTATGAATACATCCGAATCGACGGATAATTGCAGCGTGATCTTTTTTTGCTCGATACGGTGGCGAAAATATTCCAGCCGCTCCTGCAAAAGATGGCTGAGGTCGAGTTGTATATCCTGAACGGCCAGATCGTGGTTGAGGATGAGATAGGTGAGATCATCGTAGAGTGTCGAGATGGTACGGGAAGCGATTTCAATCCGTTTGAGCTTTTTTTGGATCGCAGGCGTCAGCTCGCTTTCCTGCAAAGCTTCAATATTGGTCAAAATGGCGCTGACGGGAGTGTTGAGCTCATGGGTTGTGTCTTTGATGAAATCATCGAGCAGGGCGATCGCTTCATTGACCGGGCGCAGTATCAGACGCGACAGCATAAATCCGACCCCGGAGAGGAGTAAAAACAGGATGACCCCGAAGAAAAGGGAAATTTTGGCGGTTTGCTGCCGCCAGAGGCCGTCGTCTTTGGTCTCGAAGATCAGATAAAACTCCCCCATCCCATACGGAGAGAGGGGGATGATCAGATGGATATATCCGTGCGAGAGATAGAGATTCTCTCTAAAATCACTCACCGGGGTATGCAGTCGGGAGACGAGCGGTTTTCGGTCGTACCCGTAGAGTGCGGTGGTGTAAGCCAGATCATGGGGAAAGGTGGAGAGATTACGATCGTGTACGAGCCATTTTCTGAGTTTCGGGACGTATGATTCGCTTTGCAGCTGCATGGCCAGACGGTGTGACGAGAGCATTTGCACTTTCATATACTGATAGTAGATGGTCCCTACCAGTATTAAGAGCAAGAGGCTCATCACTCCATACAGGGCAAGAAAGCTTCGTAGGGTGCGGTATTTAGCGAAATTGATACCCGAGACGTTTGTGGCTGACAATGGCATCCTTTCCGAGAAGTTTACGAAGAGTTTTGATGTAGGTACGCAGACTGCCGTCGCTGGGGGTCTCATCATAATCCCACAAGTGCTCTATGATCCGTTCATGACTCAAAAGCTCACCGCGATGCTGCAAAAAAAGTTTCAAAAGCTTGTGCTCTTTGATCTGCAGCGGGATTTCCCGTCCGTCTATTTTTAGGAGCTGATTCTCGGTATCGTAGGTGATGCCACTTCCCAGATCGATCGTTTGGGCGGCAGGATGGTAAAAATTGCGTTTCAGGATGGTCTGAATGCGGAGAAGGAGCTCTTTGAGTGCGTAGGGTTTGCGGATATAGTCGTCCCCTCCGCTCTCAAATCCCTCTTCGACGTCGTCCATACTGTTGCGCGACGTGATGAAAATGGCCGGGGTGATATTTCCCTCTCCTCGGGTCTCTTTGAGGAGCGAAAAACCGTCTCCGCCCGGGATGTTGACATCGAGGAGTAACAGATCAAATTTTTCCTCATACAGGGTATCTTCGGCCGACGAGGCATCATAAACACACGTAACGCTATACCCTTGTTCTTCGAGATATTCGCTGACGCTCTCGGAGAGGTTCGGATCGTCTTCGAGGAGGAGGAGTTTTGCTTTGGTCATGATTTTTTATTGAGAGAACGAAAATAGAGATAGACCGGTACTCCCAGCAAAATGAGTCCTAATCCGGTCAGAGACTCCAAGGGGCGGGTATAGATCGCATTGCCGACGATAACAGTGCAGCAGAGCAAAAATAAAAGGGGGACTACCGGATAACCGAACGTGAAAGTCAGTTTACCGAGCATTTTTAATCGGATAACCGCAATCGCACCCAGTCCGTAAAAGATAAATGCGGCAAAGATGAGCATATCGGTGAGTTGATCGAACGTACCGCTGAGAATGAGTAAAGAGGCCCAGACCATCTGACCGTATAAGGAAATATGAGGGGTTCGGAAACGTCTATGGACGATTGAGAACGGTTTGAAGAAATACCCCTCTTTGGCCATTTGATAATAGACCCGTGCTGCGGACATCGTACTGGCCTGCGTTGCTCCGAACGTAGAGATCATAATCAACGCTGAAATAACGGTGATACCGACGGAACCTAAAACGATTCCGGCCACCTCCACCGCGGCAATACTTCCCTCTTGAGTCTTCAAATGGGCAAAGTCAGCAGGGGTGAGGACTTGTAAATAGGCATAGTTGACCATAATATAGAGAAACATGGTGAGTGCTGTTCCGATAATGATGGCGCGTGGGATATTTTTGGTCGGGTTTTTAAATTCGCTTGCCATATTGGTAATATTAACCCATCCGTCATACGCCCAAAAGGCTCCGAGCATCGCGGTAAAAAAAGCGCTGATATGGAGTAGATTACTGGTTTGAGAGGGGTTGATACTTTGTACGGCGAGCGGTGTATCGGCGCTGTGTCCCGAATAGCTTAGCCCGAGTGCGATCAAGAGGAGAATGCCCAAAATCTTTGCACTGGTAACGATGTTACTGAGCCATCCACCCCCCTTTACCCCGCGAATGTTGAAGAGGGTTAACAAAACCAATGTGGTGATGGCGATCAGTTTGATCGAAGCGTTTTGAAACGGAAAAATAACGCCGGCAATGCTATAGGTACTGTACGATTCCAAAATAGGGGAAATATGAAAAAGATTTCCGAGTGATTCGGCGAAAACATAGGCCATTGAAGCGATCGAAGCGGTACTGATGACGGTAAAAAAACTCCATCCGTAGATAAATCCGAAGAAATCTCCGAATACATTTTTAAAATATTGAAATTGTCCCCCCGCTTCTTTGGTGGTAGTTGCCAGTGATGCAAAGCTAAAAGCCCCCAGCATCGTTATAAGCCCCGCAACCGCCCATGCCCAAAGAATAAGAGAACTCTCCATGAGCTCTGCAGACATCGGCGTAATTTTTTTGAATACGCCGGAGCCAATCATATTGCCTGCAACCATAAGTATGGCCGTACCTAACCCGAGAGCTTGGAGCAGAGAGGGTTGATGCTTTTCGGCCATTTAAAGAATCATTTGAAGACGCATCATACCCGCACGGTCAAATTGCTCTTTGTAGTATTCGCTCCGTTTTTCATCGACTACGGTAAAGCCGAGTTTTTTGTAGATCATTTCGGTTTCGACCGATCCGATTTCAACGGATGTCTGGACTTTTCGGTATCCCTTGAGCCGAGCGGCGAGCATACTTTTTCCGACGAGTTCCTTGATAATTTCGAAGCTTTTAAACGGATTCTTGACCATAATGAAATCGAGTACCCATGTTTTGTTATCGGCTTCCACCTCGCACAAAAGATAGGCGGCGATCCGTTCACGGTAGCTCTCGTCAAAACCGATCTCTTCGAGCGCCTTGGAAAAAATTTCATGAGTAGCGATACGGGGCTCATATCCGCATATAGCACCCAACGGCTCATTGCCGGAGAGGGCAATAAAAAAATTGGAGATATGGCAATAACTCTTCGTCGTTGCGAGGGTAAGACGTTTTAGGTAATCGAGAAGAACCGCTTCATCGGATGTATTGAAAACAAGATCGAACAACCCGATCTTTTTACCGGCACGCGACCCCTCCAGCAAAGCCTGGGCGACCATCTCGACATCTGCCTCTGACGCTTTGCGAACTGTGATATTCATTGGGGCCCTTACCAGCTATTTTCAGTATGCTATACTACCTATCTTTAAAATAAACTAAGGGCATCTCCAAACATGTCTAAATTTCGGACTATTTTTTTCTCCCTGATTTCTTTTTTGCCTCTATATGCCGGCGAACAGCTTGTTGTCGTGATCTCTTCCGATATGAACAGTACGATAGGGATAATGCAGCGTTATGAAAAAAATAGGCAGTGGGAAAAAGTGGGGGGGACGGTTACCGTGACACTCGGGCGGAGCGGAATGGGATGGTCTGATGGGGATGAACCTCTCAAGAATGAAGGGGACGGACGGAGTCCGGCAGGGCTTTTTAGCATTTCCCGGACGTTCGGATACGATGAGAGTCCCAATTCGGCCATGGAGTATTTGCATGCCGATGGAGAATTGATCTGTATCGATGACGTCTCGGACCTCCATTACAATCAAATGGCTGTTTTGAATCCTCTCGCCCCTGCCGGCAGTTATGAAAAGATGCATCGGGATGACGAGGTCTATCGCAACGGCGCGATCATCGACTACAACACTGAGGGGAAAAAGGGGAGGGGATCGTGTATCTTTATCCATCTAAACCACCCCGATTACCGTCCTACCTCGGGATGTACGGCAATGGACGAAGAGCCGCTGAAAGAGTTGTTGGGATGGCTTGACCCGAAAAAAAATCCGATGATTTTACAGATCCCAAAAAGCGTATGCGAAAGATACCAAAAAGAGTTTGTAGGTATTAAGTGTCGGTAGGGTCAACCGGAAAAAATTCCGGTTGCGAATGGGTGAAAACTTAATTCACGTCTGTTTTCGGAGTAGAGTCAACCGAAGCGGGAAGTATCGGATAGATGACCTGCGGTTTTCTCCCTTCGAGAGATTTAAGGAACGTTTCGATCGATGCCGTCTCTTCATCGCTCAGAGCAACTCCGAGCTGGATACGCCCCATCTCTTTGATCGCTTCTCTGAGCGTTGCGATCTGGCCGTTATGAAAATAAGGAGCCGTTTCGGTGACGTTACGCAAGGTCGGCACACGGACCATTTTATTTTTATCGCCGCGGAAATCACCCACTTCGAGATATTTGTAAGGGGCGACAACACCGAATGGCTGCATTGTACCGCCTAGAGCGATGTCGTTATGACACGTCGTACACCCTTTGTCGATAAAGGTTTTAAGCCCTTTTTGCTCCGTAGCACTCAATGCTTTTTTGTTTCCGCTCAGGAAATCGTCATAACGTGAGGGAGTGACGAGAGTACGCTCGTATACGGCGATCGTATCGGCCACTTTTTCAAACGTGATTTTCACATCTTTGCCATACGCTTTTTTAAATAGCGTAACGTATTGCGGGATGGAGTTGACGACACCCGTTACGTGATCTTTCGGAGCGGCCATCTCCGGCCCGGCCTGGATCGGTCCTTGTGCCTGATCTTCGAGATGCGGGCTTCGACCGTCCCAAAATTGCTGGCTGTAGAATACGGCATTGTAAACGGTCGGTGAGCTGAGATGATGCGGATTCGCCGTCCATTTATGGCCGATCGCCGCGCTCATGCCGTCGCTTCCGCCGAGAGCGAGGTTATGACAGCTGTTACAGCTGATCAGGCCGCTTTTGGAGAGACGCGGATCAAAATAGAGCATTTTCCCCAATTCCGCTTTGGCGGCTGTTGTAGGATTGGCCGGATTTGAGGTTAGTTTTTCGATCGCTTTTTTAGAAGCCGGGATCGGTTTTAGACCGGCACTTTTGGCGTCATCGATCAATGATGCACCCATAACGCTTGTGGCGACGATAGCTGAAATCATGAATGTTTTCACAGTAGTATCCTTAAAATGGCGATGATCGTAAATTATAGCACACTAATATAAAGGAAAATTTTTATCCTTTAGTTAACTCTTGCATGATTGTAAACCGTTTTGTCGTCTCCAGCCGTCTGCAGGAAGCTTCAAAGGCCCCCGATTCGCCGATGACGATGCAATGTCCTTTGGCGCGGGTGATAGCCGTATAGAGGAGTTTGGTGTTAAGCATGATGAGATGGGAAAAGCTCATGACCATCACGACGGTGTCGTACTCCATCCCCTGAACTTTATGAACACTCAGCGCATAGGAGAGGTTTAGAAAATAGCTGACGTCTTCGTAGCGGTATTGCACCACTATCTCTTCATTGGGATAGAAGACATAGCAAAGTTCATCTTCCTCATCGATCCGAAAGAGAAGGCCGCACATTCCGTTAAATATTCTCCGTTCCGACGCCTCACCCCCCTCTTTAAAATCATCGGAAGTATAGGAGGGCATATTCTCATTCTTGGTATGGACCACTTTGTCCAAAAGGCGGTACTCCCCTTTATCCGTTTTGATCTTTTTTTTTGGATGCGGATTGCAGTACTCCTGCAACATGATATTGAGGTTGTCGACCCCCAGTGTATACCCCCTCATTGGGGAGATCACCTGAAACGCATTGAGATATTCGCGGATCTGCTTTGCAACCAGCTTTTCACGCGTCGATTCGAGATGTTCCAATGTCACGTGGGCTATCGAGGCGAGGATATTGTGGGCATTGGTCTTGACGACTTCATCAAATTCGGCGCCACTCAGGGAACGTTTCAAGGCGTGCCGATTGGGGATATCGACACCGATGAAGGTAAAATCTTTATAGTGCTCATGGTACAGGGGGACGATTCCCTGGCGGATGTCGTTGGCGATCAGCGCGATCGCCTGATCGGAACTTTGGCGGTAAATCCGGGTCAATGTGACGGTAGGGGCAAGCTGGAGGGCAATCGCATCGGTAAGAGGGTTTCCCGCTCCGATCGGGGGGAGCTGCGCATCGTCTCCCACGATGATGACGACGGCATCCGTAGCGATTTTGGCCATCAATCGTGCAAAAAGGGATGAATTGATCATGGAAGCCTCATCGATCAGTACGGCTTTATAGGGCATCGTGTCATGGGACTCGAATCGCATGAGCAGGCTTTGGATGGTCGCGCTTTGATAGCCGCTTCGTTCACGGATGCGCTGGGAAGCGATGCCGCTGAGCGCGCAGGTCATGATCAACGCAGGATCGATCCGTGAGGAGAGGAGGTCTAACAATGCTTTGGCTGTGGTACTTTTTCCGGTTCCGGCATATCCGACGAGGAACAAGAGTCCGATCCCTTTATTGATCCACTCCAGCGCTTGGCGTTGCTGATCTCCTAGCATTAAAGTGTGTTCGGCCAAAAACGTATCGAGGTCCTGCGTCAGTATGTCCCCGCACGCTTTTCCGCGCCGTCGGAATTGATCGAATAACAGTTTTTCGGCGTCATGCAACCGTGACGGGGCGAGGCGTCCGCTGGGAAGGAGGACGATCTTCTCTTCACGGATACGGTCTTCAAGCGCTTCGGCATATATATTGTCGTCCCCGAGTTCGAGAAGCAGATCAAGCTTTTGATAGAGAGTCTCTTGGTCGATACAGCTGTTACCGTCCTGATCGCAGTAGCTGCTCAAGGTAAATTCCATCGCAGCCTGTATCCGGCGCATATCATGATCATTCACCCCCATATTACGGGCGATATCATCGGCCTTTTTGAATCCGATTCCATTGATCGACATCAGTCCGTAGGGGTTGTTTCGGATCGCTCCGATGGGATCATTGACCCCTTTCATCGCGGTAGCGATCAGCCGCAATAAAGATGGGGTCACTCCGTAAGGGGCCAGAAACTCTCCCAGCAGGCGCATAGAGCGAAACTGCTTCCATCCCGCTTCGAGTTTTTGCAGCCGTTTCGGATTCATCCCTTTGATCTCCAGGAGCCTTTCGACGTCATTTTCCAAAATATCGATCAGCTTCTCTTGGCCGTACCGCTCGATCAGATCGGCAGTCAGCTTTTTGGTAAACCCCTTGACGACGCGGTTTAAAAAAAAGAAAAGTTCGTTTTGGTTGACGAGGAGTGATTCGGCTTTGAACGTACGGCCGTATTGCCGGTGCTCTTCCCACGTCCCTTTCAGAGTCACCGCCGCACCGCTTAAATGCTCTACGTCGCTCTCATAGTAATGGGCGGTGATTTTTTCGCCGCTTTTCAGGAGGGCAATAAAAAATCCGCCGTTTTCATAGATGATTTTGTCGATTTGGCCGATGAGTGTTTGCATGAGGCGATTGTAGCGAAAATTTAATCTAAGAATATTTTTATGACAACAGGTAGAAGATGATTTTTTAAAGCACGCAAGCGTGCGTTAGCTCTCTGCTGAAGAGAACCTAATGTTAACGTAGCTATTGGGGCTTTGCTCCAGTAGCGTGTTAAGAACGGACTCGGAGTGTCCGTTCTTCTTCTTGTATTTTGTAGAGTTCGGCACATCCTCGGGCGAGTTCACGGATCTTGAGAATATAGTTGGCCCGTTCGGTCACCGAGATCGCTTTGCGCGCATCGAGGGTGTTAAACGTATGCGATGCCATCATGCACAGATCGTAAGCCGGAAGCGGCAACTCGGCATCGAGACATCGTTTGCACTCGGCCGCTTTGGCTTCAAATTCGGCAAAAAGCATTGCCGTATCGGCAATCTCGAAGTTGTATTTGCTAAACTCGATCTCCCCCTCTTTGTGAATATCGCGGTAGAGAGTTTTGCCGAATTTGTTTTCACTCCAGACGATATCGAATACCGTATCGACGCCCTGCAAGTACATTGCCAGCCGCTCGGTACCGTAGGTGATCTCAACGGCGACCGGATCACAGGCAACGCCGCCGACTTGCTGGAAATAGGTGAACTGCGTCACTTCCATCCCATTAAGCCACACTTCCCATCCAAGACCCCACGCACCGAGGGTCGGAGATTCCCAGTTGTCTTCGACGAAGCGGATATCGTGATCTTTGAGGTTGAGTCCGAGGTATTCGAGACTCTTGAGATAAAGCTCCTGGATGTTCTCCGGACTTGGCTTGATCAGGACCTGGAACTGATAATAGCTTCCCAGGCGGTTCGGATTCTCGCCGTAGCGTCCGTCGGTCGGTCGGCGGCTGGGGGCGACGTACGCGACAGACCACGGCTGTGAATCCAGCGAACGTAAGAAAGTTGCCGGATGAAACGTCCCCGCTCCTGCCGCCACATCATACGGCTGGACGATCGCACACCCTTGCTCATTCCAAAATTGTTGTAGTTTTAAAAGCAAATCGCCGAAAGTAATCATCAAAATGTCCCGTAAAAAAGTTTGCTATTATAACTTACTCTATCTTACAGATTATAGAACCGATCTCATGCCCCAGTGAGCGGGAAACGACCGAGCACTTGATTTTGAGCAAAAAGCAGATGTTTTCTCTGCGCTGGGGGCTCATGCACTCATAGTTTCCCATCCCTTTGGCGATGATGACGTCGGCAGTATCGAAAAGGTTTTGTGCTTCTGCCGTAGCGCGTTCATAGACAAAGCCGGGAGTATTGACGCCGCTGTCGATGAGGGTGCACAGCCGGTCTATCCCCGCTTCTTTAGCTTCTACCATCGTGACGTCATTGATGATCGGATTTCCCCGCACCATATAGGTAACTGCCAGGGCGGGATAGAGTTTTTTGAGGTGTTCGATGGCCAAAGCGTCAAACAGGTGTTCACCGGCATTGTCTCCAATATAGAGCAGGCTTTTTGCTGTTTTAAGCGACGCATGAAGCGTATCCGAATCATCATGCGAAAAGGGGGTATCGAATACGGAGGAGATGGCCCCGTGCAGATCGAATGTCACTTCTGCTGCCAGATCGATTACATTTCCTACGACGGCAGTCTTGAGAAGTGCCATCAGCGGCTCGTCGCTTTTGTCGATCGTGTCGCGTAAAAACGGCAGGTAGTGTGCGGCCTGAGCTGCAGCATGCGCTTTTTCTTCATCATACAGATCGATTTTGCCGGCGATTTTTGCCATTGCTTCATACAGCGGTGCGGCAATAACGGGAGGGGATAAACTAAAATCGGGGCTGCTGAGGGATCTCTCGACGAACGAGACAATTTTTTGGGTCAATGCCTCATCGGCACGGATAGCTTCGGCGACACGCCGGCTTTGGGCGATAATGCACCCGATACATTCATTTTCAATGGTCATTGTGAGGCATGATCGTCGATCACTTTCTCCCACATTAATTTGTATTTTCGGCGCATGAATTCGACCTCCTGCTGCGAAAGTTTGAGCTGGTCGCTTAACACTTCGATCGTCTTGCGGTCCTCTTCATAAAGCTCTTGGAGGGATGCCAATGCCTCTTTGAGGAAAAGATTCTCATTTTTGATTGATTCGATCGTCTCCTCTTTGGCGACGAGCACTTTTTCATGCAGGTTAATGATGGTGCCGATCGTCTTTTCGACGAAACTCGCCCCCAGTGTCATATCGGCTTCCGATGCACTGAGCTCATGCAAGCTTGCCGGGACGATTCCGGCTATTCCCTGGCCCGGGTCGATGAGAACGACTCCGTCTTCGATGGTAGTAGTCAGTTTGCCGCGGACGATCAGTGTCTCTACTTCACTACGTTCCATTTGTGCTAAACGGGCGTATTCGTCGATACTCATCCAATGTCCCTGCATCTTTACTGCCTTTAGTTGTTTGAATAGTTAAAGCAAAACGCGTGCCTAATTTTAAGTCGGAGGGTTTTATACAAGATAAGCACGCATGTGCGCGTGGGTTTCCCGCCGAGGACATTGTGCCCCCTGCGGGTAAAACGCAGAGTTATCGTAGCCGAACGGGACGTGTCCCGTTGGCGTATAACTTATAATATAGTCTCAATCTCCAGTGAATCCATTTCGACTTTTTTCGCTTTTGCGATACGGTCTTCCTGGAGTTTCATCCGCAGTTCTTCATTGTTCAGCGCAAGGATCTGCATCGCGAGATATGCCGAATTGATTGCTCCGGCTTTACCGATCGCTACGGTCGCCACCGGCATCCCCGCAGGCATCTGTACGGTAGAGAGGAGCGCATCGATACCGTTAAGCGCTGACGCGCTCATCGGCACACCGATGATCGGTTTAACGGTTTTAGAAGACAATACCCCTGCCAGGTGCGCCGCCATACCGGCTGCCGCGATAAACACCTGCGCCCCTTTGGCTTCGGCCGCAATGATATAATCTTTGGTACGTTCCGGACTTCTATGTGCTGATGAGATGATAAGTTCGTATTGAACGCCGAATTCTTCAAGTGTTTGCGAACACGATTTCATTACATCAAAATCGCTTTTGCTCCCCATAATAATTGATACGAACTTCATTGAATCGACTCCTTGGTTTGAATTTAATGTTTGGTAATAGTCCCCATATCCTCGGTTGCCGGGATACGGAAAAAACAAAACGGCGGCAGATGTGCCGGGAGGGTAAAACGGTTGAGATTGCCGCTGTGAACCTGATCCCAAATTTTGCCGTTTTCAGCGAGAAGCTGTTTAAACATGATGGTCCAGACCCCGTTTTCAAAAGCGATTGTGCCGATTTCGTTGTCGACGGCTTTCATAACATTTTCATCGGGAGTGACGATCTCCATCGTATCTCCGGGAAAGGTTTTGTATTTGCATTCAAAAAACTCTCCGCTCCCATCAACCATCCCGCTCACCTGATGAGTCCCCATCATCATCGTGAAATCGAGATTTTGGGTGTCGTGTTTTTCAAACGGGCGGTTCACCAGATAGGCATCGGTAAAACCCCGGTTTTGCATCGTGTTGAGCTCTTTTTGATAGCGTTCCCCGTCAAATTTTCCGGCATAATAGTCTTCAATGGCGCGGCGATAGACTTTGGCGGTGATAGCCGCGTAATACGGGGCTTTCGTCCGCCCCTCGATTTTCAGCGAATCGATACATTTCGCATCCAGGATCTCCTGAATATGAGAAGCAAGATTGAGATCTTTGGCATTCATGATGTAGGTTCCCGTCTCCGACTGTTCTTCAAGTTTGAAGAGGGTTCCGGTTTCGGGATTGGCCGCATACATCTCATACGGAAAGCGGCAGTCATTGGCACAGCTTCCGCGGTTGGGGACACGGCCGCTTTGGAGTGTGGAGATCAGACATCTGCCGCTGTAGGCAAAACACATTGATCCGTGGACAAATACCTCGATCTCAAGATCGGGGAGTTCCTCTTTGATCTGTTTGAGGTCTTTAAGCGAGATTTCCCGTGCAGCGATAATGCGGCGCGCACCCATCTCGTAATAGACCTGCGCATCCAAAACGTTCATGACATTGGCCTGCGTAGAGAGATGGAGCGGTATATGGGGGGCAATTTGGTGGGCAAGCTTCAGAACACCGGGTGTGGCGACGATAAACGCATCGGGTTCCAGCGAAGCCATTTTGGCAATATGCTCTTTCAAAAGGCTCAATTGAGAATTGAAGGGAAAACCGTTGATCGTGACGTAGACTTTTTTGCCCCGTTCGTGAGCGTAGTCGATTCCCTCTTTGAAACTCTCCATATCGAACTCTTTACCCGATCGGATACGAAGTGAAAAATGGCTGACTCCGCCGTATACGGCATCGGCGCCGTAATCGATGGCAATTTTGAGTTTTTCTAAATTCCCTGCGGGGGAGAGGAGCTCCACTTTTTTCAAGACACGTTCTCGTTTTTAATAATTTGGGGGAATTTTATCTTAAAAAAGGGGTGATTAGAATGAAAGTTTAGGGTTAATAGTGTGATTGAAAGAGTGAGGCGAACCTCGTTCTCTTATTTTTTTCCGAATGAAGCCAACAATGCTTCGATATCATCGCTGCTGACAACATCGTCGGTCGTGCTGTCACCCGGTAGATGAACGGCGGAAGCCACCCGTTTGGAATCGTCGATTTTTCCGGAAAACAGGTGGTTCATATAGGTTGAGAGGGCACGCATGACATTGATGACCCGTTCGATTTTTTGACGGTGGATATCCTGATACTGCATGATATCCATCACATTCATAATCGTATCGCCTCCGTTTTGGAGTATTTCGAGCATAGCATCCATTTTTTCGGATGCTTCCTGATTCTTGGAAAGCTGTGTTTTAAACGCCTCGACGTGAGGAAATTTGACACTCAAGGTTTCAAACAATTCGATATTACTTTGAATTACGGCATTAATCGCTTTAACATGTTTTTCCCCATCCCCGAGATCATTGCTGATCCCTTCGATCAAGTCGAAGATCTCGGAAGCTTTCTCCTCGCTCTCTTTCGTCACGTCATCCAGCTGATGTACCATTTTGTTATCGTCAGTCGGCGGCGGCGGCGGCCAACTGTGTGTAGCTGATACACGATATTTATGGGGATCTTCTTGATTATTAGGTAAGTCGTCATCCTCTTCTTCAGATTCAACGGCAGCGGAAATGGTTGCCTCTTCGGTTGTCTCATCCAAATCCATGTCTCCATTCATCAGCGCGTCTAGCTCTTCTTGTGTCATGACGTGTACCCTCAACGATTAAATTGCACTATAATAGCATTAAAATCTTTAGTTTATTTGGATAAAAATATGAAAGTCGATCTGCATAATCACACAATATTGTGTAACCATGCCACGGGGAGTGTCAATGAATATGTAGAGGCTGCTATTGGCTGCGGAACCGAATATTTCGGTTTCTCGGATCATGCTCCGATGCACTATGACCCACAGTATCGGATGAAGTTTGAAGAAATGGAGCTATATGAACGGTGGGTGAGGGATGCGCAGGAAAAATACAAAGATCAGATCACCGTTTTACTCGGATATGAGATCGATTATCTGCCCGGTTACATGGATGAGATTGTTTTAAAGCGGCCCTGCGATTATCTGATAGGCAGTGTCCATTTTATCGATGACTGGGGATTTGATAATCCTGAGTTTATCGGGCGTTACGAGCACGCCGATATCGATGAGGTATACCGGCGCTATTTCGGATTGATCGAAGCCATGGCAAAGAGCGGTCTTTTTGATATTGTCGGCCATCTTGACCTGATGAAAGTCTTTAAGTTTCTCCCAAAACAAGATATCCGACTGTTGGCTAAAAAAGCGCTCAAGGCGATAAAAAAGGCTGATATGTCCATTGAAATCAATGTTTCGGGATATCGAAAGCCCGTAGCCGAAGCCTATCCGTCTCCTTTGCTGCTCGAAGAGGCGTATGCGCTGGATATTCCGATTACATTCGGTTCCGACGCGCATCGGCCTGATCAAGTGGGACTTTACAGTGATCAGATTGAAACACTCGCCCGATCGGTCGGATATGACAAATGTGCTCTCTATTGTAGCAGGGAGCGGGCAATGGTGAAATTTTAATCACTTCCGACACCTCTCTTTTTGATCTTTTTTGATATACTGCTTCACTTTTATTTTTTTCAGGAGATAAGCATGGGTAAATTCGTAAACAGTGTCGACGAGTTTTTTAGTTTTTGTAAAGAGAATGACGTTCAGTTCGTAGATTTCCGTTTCACAGACATGAAAGGAACGTGGCACCATGTTAGCTACCGTTACAGTGCAGTTAATGCCGGTATGTTTGAAAACGGCCTTCCGTTTGACGGTTCTTCGATCGATGCGTGGCAGCCGATCAACCGTTCGGATATGCTTCTTAAGCCGGATGCTCCCTCAGCATTTATGGATCCGTTTACTGCTGATCCGACCATTATCGTATTTTGTGACGTATTTGATATCTATAAAGGTCAAATGTATGAAAAATGCCCGCGTTCAATCGCGAAAAAGGCGCTTGAGCACCTTAACAATGCCGGTGTCGGCGATGTCGCTTATTTCGGTCCTGAAAATGAATTCTTTGTATTCGACGATGTCAAAATCCGTGATGAAGTAAACTGCTCATATTATGAAGTAGATACAGAAGAAGGTTCATGGAACGATGCAAAATCATTTACTGACGGTTACAATACCGGTCACCGTCCACGTACCAAAGGGGGTTACTTCCCGGTTGCTCCGATCGATACCATGGTCGATTTACGCGCAGAGATGATGCTGGTATTAGAGCAAGTAGGTCTTGAAGTTGTCCTTGGTCACCACGAAGTCGCACAAGGACAAGGGGAAATCGGTATCGTATTCGGTACACTTGTCGAAGCAGCGGATAATGTCCAAAAACTTAAATACGTTATCAAAATGGTAGCGCACCTTAACGGCAAAACGGTTACATTTATGCCTAAACCGCTTTACGGAGATAACGGTAACGGAATGCACGTTCACCAATCGATCTGGAAAGACGGCAAAAACCTTTTCTATAAAGAAGGCGGTTACAGTAACCTTTCTGAAACAGCGCTCCATTACGTGGGCGGTATCTTTGCACATGCACGTGCGATCGCAGCGTTTACCAACCCATCGACAAACTCATACAAACGTTTGATTCCAGGGTTTGAAGCACCGTCAATCTTGACTTACTCAAGCCAAAACCGTTCTGCTTCATGCCGCGTACCGTACGGTGCCGGTGAAAAAGCAACCCGTATCGAAATGCGTTTCCCGGATTCAACTTCATGTCCATACCTTGCGTTTACCGCAATGTTGCTTGCAGGTCTTGACGGTATTAAAAACAAAATCGTTCCGATCGGGCCGATGGATGAAGATTTGTTCGAACTCAGCTTGAATGAAATCCGTGAAAAAGGGATCCCTCAAATGCCGCATACATTGCGCGGGGCATTGGAAGCATTGATCCGTGATAACGAATTCCTTAAACCGGTCATGACTGATCTGTTCATCGATACGTACCAAAACTACAAATTCGAAACACAAGTATGGCCGGATGAAGCCCGTCCGACTGCATTCGAATTTAAATCTACCTACTCTTGCTAATATAGGGTGCAGGCTCTCTTCCTGCACCATAAATCACATATTTTTTTTCGTTAATCAGTTTATTATCAAAACTTAAGGTTAATTTGACGATAATGATTTATCTTTAATGCAGTTTCCTGCATGTCAATATTAGGAGTTAGTATGAAGCGTAATGCGTTTACCTTAGTTGAGTTGATCTTTGTAATCGTAATAATCGGTATTTTGGCCGCCACAGCAATACCTCAGTTTAAGAACCTCAAACAAAACGCGGAGGTCAAAGCGATGATCAAAACGACGATCGATGCCGCTTCAAGCGCAGCAAATGCAGCGGTAAATCAGGCAGATTTGGAAGAGAATACGACTGTGGTATTAAGTAATTTAGTCTCTTTGACCGGTAAAGGATGGAGTTATTCTAACACACCGGCAGACGGCAATTATTCATATAGAAACGGAACAAATACAACACCGGTATCTTCAATTTCTTTGGATAAAACAAATCGTATAGTTACTTATAGTATTGACTGTAACCAATTCGTTGATACACTTTCAAAATCAAAATGTTGGAATGATATTAATTCATCTACAGCGATAACTAAAACTATTAACTACTAATCAACGATGAAAAGATCAGCTCATTTCGCATTTACCCTTATTGAGCTGATTTTCGTCATCGTCATCATCGGAGTCCTCTCCGCGGTGGCGATTCCGAAATTTGCCAATCTTACCGACAACTCCCGTATCGCTTCGGAGCTTGCTACCGCTTCATCTGTCCAAAGTGCACTCGACGCTATCCATGGGGAATGGATCGCCAACACGTGCAATTTTGACTGGGGAAACGGGCAAAATACCGGAACCAATCCTCTTAATACCTCGGGTTATCCCACATCATTGGGAAACCCTCTTGATTTTATCCTCAAAAATACCGAAAACGGGGATTGGAGTTCCTTTGCGTGCGGAACAAACACCTGCTATCGGGGTCCCGCGACGAACGGCGGGGCGAGAGACCGAAATATCGCGCATAAACCCGAAGGGAACGATTATTGGGAATACAATGCGACGGCAGGGACGTTTAAGCTGATAGAACCGTAAAAAGGTTTTGATGTTGAAGAGAAAGAAGCGTGGTTTACCACGTGTGAGCACTTTGCTAAAGACATTGTGCCCCCTGCGGGTAGAACTTAGGGTTAGCGTAGCCGAGAGGGACTTTGTTCCTCCGGCGTATAAAAAATATTATGGAAGCTGCGGCCCTGCGGCTGAGTAGTCGAAATCGGTTGCACCGTTAATGTATTTTTTGAAATTTTTGATAAAAAGTGCGGCTAAGTTATCGCGCTGTACCAGATAAGCATCGCGATCAGCCCACGCGTTACGAGGATTGAGAATAACCGGGTCGATAGAGCCGAGTGTTTTAGGGATATGGAAGCCGAATGTGTTGGTGACGTCAAATTCGCTTTCGTTGATACTTCCGTCTAAAATAGCGTTGATACAGGCACGGGTATCTTTGATGCTCATCCGTTTTCCGACGCCGTATCCGCCGCCTGTCCATCCGGTATTAACGAGGTAAACGTTTACACCGTGTTGGTCGATTTTTTCACCCAAAAGTTTTGCGTAGACGGTCGGGTGAAGTGGAAGAAATGCTTCTCCGAAACATGAGCTGAATGTTGCAACCGGCTCGGTTATTCCGCGCTCAGTACCTGCAACTTTTGCCGTATATCCGCTGAGGAAATAGTACATCGCCTGCTCTTTAGTAAGACGGCTGACAGGAGGCAATACGCCGAATGCATCGGCAGAGAGAAAAATAATATTTTTAGGATGAGCAGCCATGAGTGAAGGCTGATGATTATCGATATGCTCGATCGGATAAGAGACGCGTGTATTTTCTGTTTTAGAATCATCGGTGTAATCGACGACGCCGTCTTCATCATAAACGACGTTTTCCAGCAACGCATTACGGCGGATGGCATTATGAATCTCAGGTTCGCTGGAAGGGTCAAGATTAATAACTTTTGCGTAACATCCCCCTTCGAAATTGAAAACACCCTCATCGTCCCAACCGTGTTCGTCATCCCCGATAAGGGCACGTTTAGGGTCAGTTGAAAGGGTTGTTTTTCCGGTACCGCTGAGACCGAAAAATAGGCAGGTATCACCATCAGCTCCGACATTTGCGGAGCAGTGCATCGAGAGCTTCCCTTCGAGCGGAAGCCAGTAATTCATCATTGAGAAGATCCCTTTTTTCATCTCGCCGCCATACCATGTACCGCCTATGATACAGAGATTTTCTTCAACACTGAAAAGGACAAATACTTCGGAATTCAGGCCGTGGTTTTCCCATTGGCTATTGACCGCCTTGCAGGCATTGAGGACGGTGAATTGAGGTTTGAAGCCGACAAGTTCTTTTTCATTTGGACGGATAAACATATTTTTGACAAAATGGGACTGCCATGCGATTTCAGAGACGAAGCGGATGGAGCGTTTACTCGATTCGCTAGAGCCGCAAAAAACGTCGGTGATATAGAGATCTTTATTTGAGAGCTGTTCACGGGCTACAACCAGAAGTTCGTCAAAAACCGCTTTATCGATTTTTTTGTTGACGTCTCCCCACGCAATATATTTGTTTGAAGGGTCTTGATCGACAAAATATTTATCTTTAGGGCTTCGGCCGGTAAAGATCCCCGTATCGACCATCGTCGCACCGTTATCGGCGAGTTTACATTCGCCGTTACGCAATTCGTGTTCAATAAGCTCATCGAATCCAAGGTTATGGAAAAGCTTTCCGCTGTTTTTAATGCCTAACGTCTCAATCTCTGTGGAAATCATGGTCTTGTTTTGCCTTTTTGGTTCATCCGTATACTGTATAAAGATGAAATTTTGAAGCTCGAATGCATTGAGCAACATTTTATGGTGCGAATTATACGCCTTTAAATTATAAACGAGAATTAAAGCGTAAAATTATTGAAATTGGGAAGCAAGTTCCATCAAGATTTTTCCCGCCTGTGCTTCGGTTCCGTTGTATTTTTGGAGTTTTATCCCAAGGTTATTCATGCTTTTTGCGGTGTTTTTACATGCCATTTTAACGACAAGATAATCGCAGTCCTCGATGGCATGTGCCATGGTATCGTGTGCTTTGACATGTTCGGTATCGTTTTCATCGTGATCGCACGTGTGATGTTCATCATGGTCGTGATGATCTTCACCCGCAACTTTGGGATTGGTGCGAAGCCCTTCAAGCTCAAAGGATCTAAACATCCCCCCTTTGAGGTTGAACACGGCAAAATAGGGAGTATGACCGGCATTTCCGGCCATTTTCAAGCTTTCATCGATAACGGGTACGGCAATTTTCATAATGACTCTCCATCTTTTTTTATTAATTATGCCGCAAAGTCCTTAAATAAGGCAAGTTAAGAAAACATTATCACAAAGAGAATTATGTTTAAACATATTATAAGAATAAGAAGTTCATACTACCAACAAGGTTACGAGTGTAATCTATATTTTAAACTTTAAGGAGTAAGCCATGAAACGTTCAGGTTTTACTATGATCGAGTTGATCTTCGTGATCGTTATTTTGGGTATTTTGGCAGCAGTAGCGATTCCTCGTTTGGCAGCAACACGTGATGATGCGAAAATTTCTAAAGGTGCATCGGAAGTGTCTACTTTTATCGGAGATATGGGCTCTTTCTATACGGCAAACGGTGAGTGGAATCAAACTAGTATGCCTAATATCACAAACGTAACAACTACGCTTGGAACGGGTACGATGACATATGGTACGGTGGCGTCTATTGTTATCAATGGTGTAAACTGTGTGGACTTTAATGGTACGTCAGACGGTAATCTTACAATCGCTAATACTACGGGTGTGACTGATACAGTATGTTTGGGAGTTCAAACTACGATTACTGCGAACGGATTGATTAAAACCAATCGATACGGCGGAAAACGCGTTACCTATTAATTAGAGTGAAAGAAGCAGTTTTTCTGCTTCTTTTAAACATGATGGGTGAAAAGGTATGTAAAATGAAATTTTCTCATAGTGCATTTACCATGATTGAACTGATTTTTGTAATTGTTATACTGGGTATATTAGCCGTTGTAGCGATTCCAAAACTTAGTGCAACGCGTGATGATGCTCGAATTGTAAAATTAGCTCAGATGATTATGATCGGTTCTCAGGAAATAGCCACGTATGCTGTTTCCAGTGGTGAGACAAATGACTCTTTTTCAAATATGTCAAATAATTTTGAAATGTTAGAAAAGAGTGGAGCAGCAACGTTAAGTACAAAAAAAGCGGTCATTAAAAGTGGAAGTGTCAATGATTGTATCACGGTTGAAGTGAATACTACCAATACATCCGAAATACTGCAGATCACAGAAAAGCCAAATGGGGGCGGTGACTATTTGTGTTCAGATTTACAAGCTTTGATTGATTCAACAACTTATCCAATACATTTAAGGGGTCAACTTGTTAAACCATAATTTTTTAGATACACGTCGCGCTTTTACGATGATTGAGTTGATATTTGTTATCGTAGTGTTAGGGATATTATCGGCAATTGCTATTCCCAGATTTGCGGCAACGCGGGATGATGCGCATATAGCGAAAGGACGAAGCGACGTTGCAGCGATCCGTTCGGCGATTATCACAGAACGACAGACACGATTGTTGCGCGGTGACAGCTCTTATATCACCTCTTTGGATGGGGCTAGCACTTCACTGTTTGACGGAAATGATTCTACTCATGTATTGTTACAATATCCAATTATACCGCAAAATACAAATGGGCACTGGAGAAAAACAGCTGCCAATACATATGCTTTTAAAGTTATGAATGTAGATACAACATTTACATATACTCCGGCAACAGGTAGATTTGATTGTGCGGGAAGTGGATATTGTAGTGATCTGACACAATAATCTTTTATGCATTTTTACCGTATAGCCCTTTTGGGTTCCCCCCTCGAACCCCTTACCTATCATTCTGAGATTCCTTTAGCGGTCGGAAAGCAGATCAGTGTAGCTCTTGGCAATCGTCCTATGCAAGGTGCGGTCATCGAGTCTACCGATAAGCCGGATTTTGCGACATCCGGTATCGTTGAGATATCTGAAAACTTTTTTTCTTCCGTACAGATAAAAATTGCTCAGTTTATGGCCGATTATTACGGCTGTTCGCTGGGTGAGTCTCTCAACCTTTTTGTCCCGTTTTACGATATCCAGCAACAACGGATTGATTCGGATTCCATACCGAAATTTCCCCATTCCGCCGTTGATATCACCCTCTCGCCAAAACAGTCCGAAGCCTTGGATTTTATCCGTTCTCACCCGGTATCGTTGTTATTCGGCGACACGGGGGCAGGGAAAAGCGAGATCTATATGCGCAGGATGGACGAAGTGTTGAGCGGGGGGAAGCGTGCGCTGTTATTGCTTCCCGAAATCTCTTTGACACCGCAGATGCAGGAGCGTTTTGTTCGCCATTTCGGGGACACGTTTGTTCTGTGGCATTCGAAAATGACCCCGAAGCAAAAAAAAGCAACGCTGCAAAAACTCTATGACAAAACGGCGCGTATCGTTGCCGGGCCGAGATCGGCACTGTTTTTGCCGATAGAGAATCTGGGGATGATCGTCGTGGACGAGGAGCATGATGAGAGCTATAAATCCTCCTCCCGTCCCCGGTATAATGCGCGGGATATGGCGATCTATACCGGCAGCGTGATGAAGATACCCGTCGTCCTGGGGAGTGCGACCCCTTCGCTTTCGAGCTATGTCAAATATCCTTTTTTCCGTTTGCGCGGAGGGTATTATGAATCGAAACGGACCTTTGTATTCGAGCCGAGCGTCGAAAAACTGAGCGGTACGCTCGATAACGCTATCCTGACGAATTTCAAGGCGGGGCATCAGGGGATCGTTTTTATCCCTACCCGAGCCAATTTCAAATATATGGTCTGCGAGGGGTGCGGATATACCCTCGAATGCCCGTTCTGCAGCGTCGGGATGAGTCTGCATAAAAATGCCCGCTCTCTTAAGTGCCACTACTGCAACTATACCGAAATGCTGCCGCGCATCTGCCCGAAATGCCATAGCGGCCATCTCACCTCCTCCCGGCTCGGTACGGCTGAAGCGGTAGAGCATTTCAGAGCATTGGGCCCTGATCTTAAAATTGCGCAGTTTGACCGCGATATCATCACGACGCAGAATAAATTGATCAAAGTGCTCAAAGCATTTAACAGCCGCGAGATTGATCTGCTGGTAGGGACGCAGATGCTCTCAAAAGGGCACGATTATCATGATATCGCCCTCGCGGTTGTGATGGGGATCGATAATCTCCTCTCTCAGGCTGATTACCGTGCGCGGGAAAAGGCGCTGTCGCTGTTAATCCAAATTGCCGGGCGTAGCGGGCGCAAAAACAGTTCTACCGTTATTGTTCAGAGTTTTAATGAATTGTTTTTCAGAGGTTATCTGGATGATTATGAGCTCTTTTTGAAGGATGAGATAAAACTGAGAAACGGGCGTTATCCTCCGACTAAAAAATTGGCCCGGTTGCTCTATGCCCATAAAAACGGCCAGAAAGCCAAAGGGGTAATGGAAGAAGCGGTAGCGGTTTTGCGCGGCTGGAGTGAGATAGAGATCACCGGATTCGGAGCTTCGCCGATTGAGCGGATAGCGGACAAATATCGTTTCCAGATTTTGTTGCGCAGTGATCGAAGCACCGATTTGATCCGCGCGGTCAAGTCGGTGAAGTCACCTTTGTGTGAGATCGATATGGATCCGATCGAGTTTGCATAATTGGCCGCTAAGGGAGTAAAGCTTGCCTCGTTCAAGGCAGAAGTCAGTAAAAATTAACGTGTTAGAAGCTACAATCTAACCTATGATAACACGCACCCCAACCAAACAGATTTTTGTCGGAAATGTCGCTATCGGCGGTAATGCCCCCATCTCGGTGCAGTCGATGACCTATTCACGTACTGCCGATGTGGCAGCTACCGTCGAGCAGATCAATCGGCTCCATTTTGCCGGATGCGATATCGTCCGTGTCGCCGTACCCGATGAGGAGGACGCACGTGCACTTAAATCGATCAAAGAGCAGATTTCGCTCCCTCTCGTTGCAGACATCCATTTTAACTATAAATTGGCATTGATCGCTGCTGAAACTGTGGACTGTATTCGATTTAATCCGGGAAATATCGGTGAAAAATCGCGTATTCGCGAAATCGTCAAAGCGTGTCAGGAACGCCATATCCCGATCCGGATCGGGGTTAATGCGGGAAGTTTGGAAAAAGAGTTCGAACAGCGCTACGGTCAGTCGGCTGAGGGGATGGTTGCTTCGGCCGAGTACAACATTAAATTTTTAGAAGATTTGGGTTTTACCGATATCAAAGTCTCGCTCAAAGCAAGTGACGTTCAGAGGACGGTTGAAGCTTATCGCATGCTGCGCCCCAAAAACGATTATCCGTTTCACCTTGGGGTGACCGAAGCGGGGACGATATTTCATGCGACGATTAAAAGCGCGATCGGTCTGGGGACTCTTTTGCTGGAGGGGATTGGCGATACGATGCGCGTCTCGATCACGGGAGAGCTTGAAGAGGAGATCAAAGTAGGCCGGGCTATTCTCAAAGACAGCGGTGTAGCCAAAGAGGGGCCTAATATCATCTCCTGTCCGACGTGCGGACGGATCGAGGCGGATCTGGTCTCTGCGGTTGCCGTGATCGAAGAGCGAACCCGGCATATTAAAAAACCGTTGGACCTCTCCGTCATGGGATGTGTCGTCAATGCGATCGGCGAGGCGAAACATGCCGATGTGGCGATTGCGTACGGTAAAGGGTCAGGGCTGATAATGGTCAAGGGGGAAGTGGTTGCCCGTCTGGATGAAGATAAGCTTGTTGATCGCTTCGTAGAGGAAGTGGAAAAAATGGAAAGAGAAGAGGATTAAACGTGGAAGAATCTCTGTATAACTTAGCGTTTGAACGTTCCGTTCTCAGTTCCATTATTTTCGATCCGTCGCAGTTTGACGATTTTGAAGAAATATTGACTCCGGAAGATTTTTATCTCTCCGCCCATCAGGAGATTTACCGCTCTATGATGGCCCTCTCGCACCGTGATCTCCCGATAGATGAAGAGTTCTTGAAAAAAGAGCTGACGGGAAAACAGAAATTCGATGAACGGGTGATGGTCGATATCCTGACCGCCAATCCGATCTCCAATACGACGGCATATATCCAAGAGATCAAAAATAAAGCAATCAAGCGTCATCTTCTCACCTTGACAACGGAGATCAAACGGGTCACTCTTGAAGAGGAACTCTCCGGCGCGGATGTTGTCGATATGGTCGAAAAAAAGCTATACGAGATTACCCAAAGCTCGCAAGCTACCGATTTCAAAGATGCTGAGGCAATAACCGATGAGACGATGCGCTACATCGAAGAGATGAAAGCGCGCGGCGATGCGATCCTCGTCGGGGTCGATACGGGATATGCGGAGCTCAATAAAATGACGACCGGATTCGGAAAAGGGGATCTTGTCATTATCGCTGCCCGTCCGGCTATGGGGAAAACGTCGTTTGCCCTAAATATGGTCCAAAACCTTCTGGAAAAAGGGAAAGGGGTCGCATTTTTTTCTCTCGAGATGCCGGCAGAGCAGTTAATGCTGAGATTGCTGAGTGTCCAAACCTCTATCCAGTTGCAACGTCTTCGGGTCGGAGATATGACCCCGGAGGAGTACAAGCGTCTAAACGATGCAGTGGACAAGATGCGCCATACCAAACTCTTCGTCGATGACCACGGATCGGTCAATATTAATCAGCTTCGCTCCAAATTGCGTAAACTTAAAAGCCGTCATCCCGAGATCGAACTTGCCGTCATCGACTACCTTCAGATTATGAACGGAACGGGGGGAAAAGACCGCCACTTGGAAGTGAGCGAAATGTCGCGCGGGCTTAAAATGCTCGCCCGTGAGCTTGAGATTCCCATCGTCGCCCTCTCTCAGCTAAACCGTGGACTGGAATCGCGTTCCGATAAGCGTCCGATGCTCAGCGATATCCGTGAATCGGGATCGATTGAGCAGGATGCCGATATCATCCTTTTTGTATACCGCAATGACGTCTATCTTTACAAAGAGGAAAAAGAGCGGGAAAAAGAGGCAATATCTGCCGGAAAAGAGTTTATCTCCAAATACGTCGAAAAAGAGGAAGAGGAGGCGGAGATCATCATCGGCAAACAGCGTAACGGACCGACGGGACATGTAAAATTGATGTTCCAGAAAAAGTTTACCCGGTTTATCGATAAACCGACGTTCGGTGCTGCCCAGATCGTCTATGAAAACATCGATATGAAATCGGCGACGATGAATATCGACGATGAAATGGTCTCTATGCCGATAATTTAATTTGAACGTATAAGGAATAAAATTTCTTATGAGTAAGTTAGAGAGGGTGGAACTTTTTGATCTCAAAAGCGGCACCCTTTTTTTTCTGTTTCTCCTCCTCATCGCTTCTTGCTCTCTCGCCTGGGAATACCGTCAATTTACCGAACTGAAACGTTTTGATGATCCGCTGATGCGTGCCGAAGTGATCGATCAGGAGATTCGGCTGATCGGTGAGAAGCCTAAGACTTCGATGAAGCTTCGTCTCGAAAACGGTTCATTATGCCGATGCGCGATGAGCCCCTATCTGCGTGATCTGCGCGGGCGTGAAGTATTGATCGAATTACAGGTGGCAAAAGTCGGTTTTTTGGATTATTTGAAAGGATTTCGGACACGCGGGAACATCCAGGAAGTCTATCCCGACCTTAGTCTAAAAGAGCGATGGTATCAGCTCATCGCCGACAAGCATGACGATCAACGGATAAAAGAGCTTTACGGGGCCCTTTTTGTCGCAACACCGATGTCTCAGGAATTTCAAACGCTTGTCGGAGCTATGGGGCTGAGCCATATCCTCTCGATCAGCGGGTATCACTACGGTATTATAAGTTTGATCGCTTATTTTTTACTCCGTCCCCCATACCGGTGGCTGCAAAACCGTTATTTTCCGTATCGTCACGGGAACCGAGACCTTTTTTTCGTTGTCGCAGGGATATTGTTTTTGTATCTTTGGGCCTTGGAGTTTATTCCTCCCATGGTACGTTCATTCGGGATGATCGCGGTGGGATATTGGCTATATGATCGGGGAATAAAGATTGTTTCCGTTCAAACACTCCTGATTGCGGTGGGCATTTTATTGGCATTTTTCCCGAAACTTTTTTTCTCACTGGGATTTTGGTTCTCATCTTTCGGGGTATTGTCTATTTTTATTTTCGTACGCTATTACGACCATTGGAAAGGATGGCAGATATTTTTAGCACTGCATGTGTGGTGTTATCTGGTTTTGTTACCGATTTCACTTGCTGTTTTCGGAACCTTCGGATTCTGGCATATCGGTTCTATTCCGTTGGCCTTGTTGTTTAATCTCTACTATCCGAGTGTCCTTTTCCTCCATATGACTCCATGGGGAGACCTGTATGACCCTTATTTGATCCGTATGTTCAATATGGGTGATCTGCATCCTGTGGTGATACCGATGTGGATCGGTATTGCAAGCATCGTAATGGCGATTATGGCGATGCGGTGGAAATGGGCGATGGGAAGCTTAGCTATTTTGGGATTGTCGGTAGCGGTAAGCGCGATCTATCAGATAGCATAATTTCATCCCGTATATAACAATGATCCACGAGACATAAATCCATAAAAAGAAAAATATCAAGGACGAAAACGAACCGTACATCGTGGCGTATGTCTTATTGTAAAAGACGTATTGGATAAAGCTGTTTTTAGCCATTCCCCAAACGAAAGCTACGATAAAAGAACTGACGGCGGCCGCTTTCGTAGAGACTTTGGCATGCACCGCTATTTTGTAAATAAGAAAGAAGATCCCCCACAGGAGTAAAAAAGGGAACACGGAAAGGGCTTCGAGGGCTAAGCCGCTGATATTGGCCTGCAGATATGCTTTTAGGCTCATAGAGGCTATAAGAATGATTGGAGTCAACGTAATCAACGTCCAATAGGTAGTAATAGATTCCCAAATATCCCGTCCGCCGGTTTTGAAAATCTTACTGACGATGTGCTCAAAATTTTGGAAAAACAGAAGCGATGAGATAATCATCGTCGTAAATCCGATGATTCCAAGTCGTACAGAGTTTTGAAAAAACGATTCAAGATAACCGGCAATCGCTTCTGTTTGGACGGGCATGATATTATCGAAAATGAAAATCTGGATTTTGGCATATTGTTCATTGAATACGGGAACATTGGCGATGAGGCTCAGTGAGACGATAAGTAGCGGCACAACGGTAAATATGGTATAGAAACTGAGGCTGGACGCATAAACCGTGATTTCACGGTCGAACATCATCAACACAAAAAGTCTCAAGTGCCTCCATGCCGTTTGAAAATCCATCGGCTAGTGAAGCCCCATTTTTGCCGGGTTAAGTATATTGTGGGGATCAAACGCATTTTTAATCGCCTGAAAAAGTGCCATCTCTTCGGGGGTAAAGGCCATGGACATATAGGGTGCTTTGGCCAGGCCGATCCCGTGTTCGCCGCTTAGCGTTCCGCCTAAATCGATTGTTGCCTGGAATACTTCACGGATTGCTTCATAGCCGATTTTTACCTGTTCCGGGTCTTTGCCGTCGACCATGACGTTCGTGTGTACGTTACCGTCACCCGTATGTCCGAAGCATGGGATGTTAATTTTATATTTTTCGGCGATAGCGTAGAACTTTTCCAGCAGTTCAGGAAGTGCCGACCGTGGGACGGTGACGTCTTCGTTGATTTTTTTAGAGCCGTAGACCGAGAGTGACTGACTCGCGTTTCGGCGGGCAAACCACAAGTCAGAAGCCTCCTGCTTGTTTTGGGCTATTTTAAAATCGCTGCAGCCGTTTTCGCGAAATACTTTTTCGACGATATCCAGTTGAAAATCGAGATCTTCTTCGAGATTGCCATCGACGTCGGTGACCAAAATCGCACCGGCTTCGATGGGAAGTCCTTTATGATAGACCTGTTCGACGGCGCGGATCGTGAGATTATCCAAGAACTCCATTGCAACGGGGGTGACTCCACTTGCCATCGTTTTATAGACGGCTTCCATGGCGGCGTGGACGGTCGGGAAAATTCCCATCGCCGTTTTGGTCATTTTGGGTTTGGAGAGGAGTTTGAGGGTTACTTCGGTAGTGACGGCGAGAGTCCCCTCACTGGCTATCAGTATCCCGGTAATATTGTAGCCGGCGACGTCTTTGATCGTCCGTTTTCCGGCTTTGATAATATCTCCGTTTGGCAGTACCGCACGCATAGCCATGACATAGTCTTTGGTGATACCGTATTTTGCCGCACGCATACCGCCGGCATTTTCGTTGACATTGCCGCCGATGGTGGAATATTCCTGACTTGCCGGGTCGGGCGGATAAAAGAGACCTACTTCCTCTACCGCTTTTTGGAGCTCCATGTTCACGACTCCCGGTTGAACGATGGCAACCATATTTTGCATGTCGATTTCGAGGATTTTATTCATATGTTTTTCGAAAGCCAATACGATGCCGCCATGTGCGGGTAATGCCCCGCCGGTAAAGCCGCTTCCCGCTCCGCGCGGGACAATGACGATACGGTTTTCATTACAGTATCTGAGGATATCGCTGACATCTTGTTCATGACGGGGAAAAAGGACCATGTCGGGTTCGAAACGCTCTCGGGTAGCATCATACGAATAGGCAATCAGGTGAGCTTTATCACTGTATACGTTTTCGTTTCCCAATAAAGAGGTGAAAAATTCGACGGCAGAAGCGGACAGCATCGCTTACTCCTTGATCTCAAAATTGCGCAATAGTGCACTTTTGTCACTAAATTTTGCTTTGAATAGCTCATATAGCTTTTTATCTTTTGGATTTTTTAAAGCGATTTGTTCCAAATAATAGGGTTCATATCCATCAAGACGAGAGCTTCCTGCTCCCCACCATGCAGCGCGTATTTTCTGTATATTGGTGAAAAAAGGGTTTTGGCTCTGATCCATTTTTTGGACGGATGGGGTACTTTCAAGAAGCGCGAAACTTTTGCAGTCGAGGGTAAAAAGGGTTTGCGCGCTCTGAATATAGAGCAAGCCTACCGAATTGGCAGTACAGTAGTCGTGAAAATCTTCAACGAGCGGGGTAGGGTGACCCTCGTATGAAAGGTAGGTCGCATAATTGTCGGGATGGACCCAAGTAATGCTCGGCATACTTTTGGTGATGGCATCATAAGCATCCGCATTCGGAGCGATCAAGAGGGCACGATCATAGTCGTAGGCTAATAGGGCTTCATCCGAAGGTTTTGGGCTCCATGTGCCGCTGGGGAGTGCATTTTGGCGGAGACCGTCATATTCACTGATCCGAAGTATCGCACGGCTGTTTGCAGGATTGGTTTGTTCGACGTGGGCGTTTGCGATGATATAACTGTGGGTAGCATCAAAATGGCGAACGATGAAACCGCTCATCCCTGTGCGCACGTGCGGAGCTTCAATGGAAGCACGGTCCCCTTCTATCGTGAGTAAAGGAGTTGAGATCGGTGAAGCGCAAAGCGCGCCAAAAGAGATAAGAGAGTAAAACCAAATGCGCATCATGGTAACCTTTTTAAAAGTAAGTGGTTAGGATTATAGCCAAAGGAGTCTTTGTAAACGAAATTTTTGATATTATTTAAGACTTTTTTGATATTTGAAATGGCTTTTAAGGATGAGGATGGGTCGGTTTTTAGGTTTGCTTTTACTGCCCCTATTCCTTTTCGGTGCTACTGTAAAGCCCTTCAAATGGAATAACGGAGAGAGTTTTTTAACTTTTCTTGAGCGAAAAAAACTCCCCCTATCGGTCTATTATAATCTCGATAAAGAGGATCAGAAGCTCACCGAGGATATCCCCTACAGCGCTAATTGCCAGATGCTGTTAAATGATAAGCATGTCATTCAGCAGATATTGATTCCCGTGAATGATGAATTACAGCTGCAAATCTATATTACTCCAAAGAAAAAATACGCATTGAACGTGGTGCCGATCATCAGCGAAATGCATCAGGAAGAGCTGTATCTTTCGATTAAGACGGTTCCCTATAATGACATTTTAAAAGCGACCGGATCAAAAAATATTGCGGCCACTTTTGTCAAAATGTTCAAAGGAAAAGTGAATTTCAAAAGCGGTCTCAGACCCGGCGATCCCCTAGTCATTGTATATGACCAAAAATATCGTCTAGGAAAACCGTTTTCCATGCCCGAAATTTATGGTGCCATGATCGAAATCGGAGGAAAGCGCTATGCCATGTACCGTCATAAGGATGGCCATTATTACGATGCAAAAGGGGCGCAATACGAAAAGTTTATCTTCAGAGCGCCGGTTAAAACTCCCCGAATCACCTCTCGATTCACAAAACGGAGATGGCATCCGGTTTTACACCGATACCGGGCGCATGTCGGAGTCGATTTCGGTGCCCGTCCGGGTACCCCTATTTTAGCAACCGGAGACGGACGCGTCAGTTTTGCAGGGTATTCCAGAGGATACGGAAATACGATCAAAATAAAACACTCTAACGGCCTGACGAGTTTATATGCCCACCAAAAATCATTCCGAAACGGGATCCACTCCGGCAGCAAAGTCAAACAAGGCGATGTGATCGGTTATGTCGGCAATACGGGTCTCTCTTCGGGGCCGCATCTCCATTTTGGTATGTATTCGGGAAGTACACCGATTGATCCGCTCAGTGTTATGAAGAAAAAAACCGAAGGGTTCAGCGGCAAAGAGCGTAAAATATTTATGGCTATCCGCGATAAAATGGACCGGATATTTAAACAAAAATTACAAACAAAGCCTGTTCCTCGCAAATATGTCGATTTCCAAAATACCTATTATGTCGACAGCGATACGTTTAAACCCAAACCGTTTTAAGGGGCTCTTATGATCCGAGATGTTGAGGTTCTTTCTTGTGAAACTTCCGAGTTTATCAAACCTAAGCGTATACGGTATACCCAAGAAGGTCAAACGAAGATGTGGGATATGGTAGAGGTACATGACAGCGTGGCGATCATTCTGTATCACGAAGAGCGTCAGGCCCTTGTCATCGTACGGCAGTTTCGTCCCCCCGTTTATTTGAAAAACAACGATGGATTTACCTATGAGCTGTGTGCCGGGATCGTCGATAAGGACAAATCACTTGTGGAAATCGCTCACGAAGAGATACTCGAAGAGTGTGGGTATCATGTCCCGTTGGAGAAGATCGAGAAGGTGACATCATTTTATACGGCTGTCGGATTCGCAGGGGCGGTTCAGACACTCTATTATGCCTGCGTGAATGAACCGATGCGGGTTGATGAAGGGGGCGGTACGGAGATGGAATCGATCGAGGTCATCTCTATCGATGTGGCGGAAGCCAAACAATTTGTCCTGGATGAGACGAAAGCGAAAACACCGGGGCTTATGTTCGGATTTGGATGGTTTTTGGAGAATCGTTGGAAATAAAAGTAGTGAAAGGGGATGTTGTAAAATCTGCCCCGGCGGGGCAAATTAGAATTCAACTTGAAGGGTTTAAAACTTTAGATTGAGCGCCGTATTGAATGAGCGCCCCATACCCGTCAACGGAATATACGATCCTCTAGTCGTATCGATCGTATTGATACCGCCGAGAGGTAAAGCATACTCTTTGTCGAGAAGATTGGTCACGGCTACATCCAGTTTGATATTTTTGGTAATCTTGTAACTTGACCACAGATCGATAAGGGCATATCCCGGGGTTTTTGGTTCGGAACGCATGCTGTTGATTTCATTTTTTGCCGCTACCGCCTGGGCATCGATTCCGTTGCTCCAGTCCCCGATGGATTGATCCAGACTCACTTTGGCATGGAACGGCATCATATGATACAGCGGCCCTCCGCCGTCCGTTCGGTACCCACGGGTATACCCTAGAACCGTTTTAACGGTTCCGGAACCGAACCGACTGTCTTCCCACACATTTGCATGTGCGGAGAGGTCTGCTCCGAAAAGAACGGCATCGTGGTTGGCGAATTTGAGAAGCTTGATGTTGCTATATCCGCCTGCTGTCGCAACACCGATAAGATCGGCATCGATATAGTCAAATACTTTGGTAAAGTACGGGGTGAATTTGATCCCGTACTCTTTTTCCGCCGCATCGTGCCACGCGGCAGTCGTGCTGAGGGTATAGGCGACTTCAGGTTTGAGATCGATGTTGCCGACATAGCCGTTGCCGTCGCCGTACCAGTTGATCATTGCCATGTCCATGGCAATAGGTCCGCTGGCTGTCGGAGTTGAGCCGTAGCCTCCGGCCCACGCGTAGCGCTCATAGATGTTCGGGGAGCGGGTTTTACGGGCAAAGCCGAGTTCCAGATCATTGGTCTTGCTGTTTTCATAGCGGGCGATCGCCGTGAAATCGAAATTGACGTCCCGTTTTTTGTGATCAAGTCGATTAAACGCATTGGCATCGACAGGGTCGTTGGCCGTACCATTGGTTGCAAAGTTGTATCCGACAACTGTTCCCGTATCCATCGTCACGATATCGCTGCGGAGACCGAAAAGGGTCGAGAGCTTATCGCTCCATTGGTAATCGGATTCGGCGAAGATCCCTAATCGGTCCCGATGACCGTCGTTGATATTCCAAAAGGTATTCGGCCCCATACCGCCTACGGTTGCAGTTACCGGCGGCCACCAGTCATTGAGGGTATATTTGTCGAAATCGCTTCCGAATTTGATGACGTGATCCGAAGACAAAGGTGCGGTCGCTTTGATGTTGTATCCGCTCTCTTTTGCTTGGGTGTACATCGGCATATTGCCTGTCCGCTCGCTGAAAATTTTGTTCATATAATGTTCAGTCGTTCGGTAAAATGCATTGGCATCCAATAGTATAGTGCCAAGCTGGCCTTTGTAACTAAGATTGCGATAGGTCGACTCGTTATTCAGCATATCCATGTATTGGTTGGGGAATCCTTCGTAGTCGACAAGCTGCTTTCCGAGTTCTAAAGCGACAAAACCGCTGTCAAGTTTGTAAGCGATTTTTGCAGATTGGTTTTGGTGCTTGTAGAGGGTGTCTTTGACGATGGCTCCGCTACCGTTTTGGTAGTTTTCCGCTTTTTCTCTGTATCCGGCATAGTTCAAGCTGATCTTGTCATTGGCGACACTGGCATTTGCGGAAAGCCCTTGCGCGTGATTATTACTATGATAAAAACCTGTAAAATCACCGCTGATCAGTGCTTCTCCCGGATTTTGGGCAAAAAGAGGATCTTTGGTCTTGACGATGATCGTACCGCCGATGCTGTCACCTCCCTGGCTGACCGGGGTGATTCCGGCAACGACATCCATCGAAGCGACTTTTGAGCTATCGGTGTAGGAGAGGGCCGGATTCATGTGGTTCGGACATGCCGAGGTGACCTGCATTCCGTCGACTTCAATTTTGACCCGATCGTCGGCCATCCCGTGGATGGCCGGAAGGGATGAGATACCGCCGCCGGTATTGAGGCTGACGCCCGGTGCATCGGAGAGGAGTGCAGCCGAATCTCCGGTTGCCGTTGCTGCAGTAACATTCTCTTGGGTTATATTGGCTTTTGTCCCCTCAGCTTCAACGGTAATCGTTTGAATCGACATCGGTTCCGAAGCGAGAGCGGCAATGGCCGCCAAAGAGAGAAGAGTGATATTCTTCATACTTGTAATCCTTAAGTAAATATGAAGAATTTTAGATAATAAGTGTTACATTAGTGTTAAGTGATTATAATTTCGGCCATGAAACTGAATATGAAACAGATACTTTTAACCTTGATTTTGCTGGCCGCTTCAGGGTATTTCCTCTACAACGGGTTTTCGATTTTATTCCACCCGTAAAGAGACCTCTTCGGGAAACTGCATCGTGACGCAATGGAGTGATCCGTGCTGGCGGATCAATACCGAACAGTCTATCGGGATAATAGTACGTCCCCGGAACGCTTTTTCGCAGATTGCAATCGCTTTGGCATCGTTTGGCTCATTGTAGACGGGGAGCAGTACCGCATCGTTGATGATCAAGAAGTTCGCATAGGTAGCGGGGAGCCGTTCCCCGTCGTAAAAATGGGGCTGACACATCGGTAAAGCGATCAGTTTGAACGGTTCGCCCTCAATATCGCGAAGCGCCTGCAACTCCTCTTCCATTTTTTTCAGTGCATCGTAATGCTCATCGTTGTTGTCATCGCATTTGACATACATGATGGTGTCGGTATCGATGAAACGGGCGAGGGTATCGATATGGCTGTCGGTGTCGTCTCCGGCCAGGTAGCCGTGATGAAGCCATAATATCTGCTCCACGCCGAACTCTTTTTTCAGGATCGTTTCGGTTTGGCTTTTGGAGAGATGGGGGTTTCGGTTGGGATTGAGCAGACACTCCGCTGTGGTTAGGAGGCTCCCCGCGGCATTGGTTTCGATTCCTCCCCCCTCCAAGATCAGATCAATGGTCTGCATTGCTGCTCCATAGACGTTGCCGATAACGCGGCTCATAGTATTATCCCGGGATGCATCAAATTTGCCGCCCCATCCGGTGAAGGTAAAGTCCAGCAGCAGCGGTTCCCCTTCTTCTTCGTCGATAACGCTTAAAACACTGCAATCTCTCGCCCAGGTATCGTTGGTTTGGTAGGGGACGAAAATAAGGTTGTCGTGAGAGGCAAAATACCCTTTTACCGTTTCGACGTCATCGCATACAATGAGGCAGGGCTCATAGCGGGCAACGGCGGTGGCAATATTCACAAAGCATTGACGTGCCTCTTCGAGATAAGGGGCCCAATCACTTTGCGGATGGGGAAAGATGAGCTGAACGAAGCTTTGGGGTTCGAATTCGGCGGGGAAATAGCGCATTAATTTACCTTGTACTATAATTTTGTAATTTCTGCCCCATAGGGAAAAAATGGCATCGATCAAACTCAGCCGAGAGGCACTTATTTATAATCTCGATATTATCGCACACCAAGTCGGTGGAAAAGATAAAATCGCCGTCGTTTTAAAAGATAACGCCTATGGACACGGTGCTGTGATGGTTGCCGAAGAAGTGAGTAAGTACGGCGTGAAAAATGCCGTTGTCCGTTTGGAACGCGAAGCGGTAGAGATTGCCGAATATTTCGAACGGGTCTTGATTCTGGCTGATACGCCGGATCAAACGGATCAAAAATTTACCTATGCCGTCAACTCTCTTGAGGCGATTGCCCTTTTTCCTCGGGGTACACAGGTAGAACTCAAAATCGATACCGGGATGCACCGCAACGGCATTTTTCCTGCCGCACTTTCCGAGGCGTTTGAACGGATGGCGGCTGGGGGACTGGTCTGCAGCGGAGTTTTTACCCATTTTCGCAGTGCCGATACGCTCAGCAGTGAGTGGTACTGGCAGCGTAGAACTTATGATACGGTGAAAACAGAGGCAGCGGAGCTTTCCAAACAATACGGATGGAACCTCCGCTTTCATGCATCGAACTCCGCGGGAGCATTCCGCGCACACTGCAGTGACGATATGGTTCGGGTCGGTATCGCGTTGTACGGATGTCTGGAGATGGAACTGACATTGCCGCAGCCCGATTTGAAACCCGTCTTATCATTGTGGGGGGACAAGATCGCTACCCGTCTTTTGAAAAAAGGGGAACGTGTCGGGTATAACGGGATCTATGAAGCGACGGAAGACGAAGTGATATCGACGTACGATCTGGGATATGCAAACGGATTGGACCGCCTGGCGTCGAACCGTTACGTGACTCCGGAGGGGATCGCTCTGCGGGGGCGGATATCGATGGACAATGCGGCATTTTCAAGCGATGCCGATACGCTGCTCATTTTTGACAATGCCAATGACTATGCCCGCGCCGTCGGGACGATCGGATACGAGATACTGGCATGTCTCGATAAAGACTTAAAAAGAGAGTGGATCGGTTAAGAGGTGATTTTGATGATCGCGTCGGCGAAGATGGCTCCGTCCAGTCGTAAGTCGATCAATTTTTCAAGATGCTCCGTATCTTCCACATATCCCAATACTTTAGCATCAAAAAGGTAATGGTCCGCGACACTTTGAATCTCCGCTCCGTCTTTCGGATTGACGATGAGATAGCTGGCGCGAAGGTTTTCCCCTATGACCGCATCGGTGATCGAATCGATATGCAATGCGAAACGGATACCGTGGGTCCGAAGGTATTCGATCAAGTCTAAGTTATTCGGGGTGAAAAAGAGGGTGACTACCGAATTGGCCGGAGTTTTTCGGACGGCATCGACTGATTCGATGTGGTAAAAAGTCTCCGAAGCGATAAAAGGGTGACCGAACAGCAGCATTATCTCTCCATGCATTCACGCGAGCAGTAATACTTACCGTCACGCATGAATGTCTCTTTGATCTGTATGTATGTTCCGCATGCCGCACACGGGATCATCGCCTCTTCTTGGGAATTGTCGCTAGAGGGAGGTGTAAGCGCTTTCTTTTTGAAAAAGATGAAATAGACAGCACTTAATAATCCGATGAAAAGTAGTAGTTTTAACATGTTTACGGCTCGATTAGAAGATAGTGACGGTTTTCCGTTTTGAATACTTTGTATTTCAATGTTTCGTTCACTTCATCATACACTTTTTCCCCTTTATAGAAGAGTAAAAGGGTCTTTGAACCGCAAAACGGCTTGGAAAGCTTCAGGAGCATCTGCGTATCGGTAACGGCTCGGGAGGTGATAAGATCGTATTCTTTCGGTTCGAGCTGTTCGACCCGGAGTGCTTTAACCTCGACGTTGTCCAGTCCCAAATCGGCTTTGACGAATTGTAAAAAGCTGGCCCGTTTGCTGAGAGGTTCGACCAGGGTAAAATGGGTTTGCGGCATCCCGATCGCCAAGACCATCCCCGGAAATCCGGCCCCCGTACCGATATCCATCGCTGTTTTGATCGGCGGCAGAAAGGTCACCGGAGTGATGGCATCGGCAATAAAATTATCAATCTGTTCCGGTGTTTTGGCCCCGGTCAGGTTGTGGATCTTGTTCCATTTTGCCAAGAGTGATTTGTAGTGTTCGATCCGCTCAAAAAAACGTTCGTCGACATTGACGTTTGCCTCACGGAGGAGGTGGCGTAAGCGGCTCAAATGATATGCCCCATCTGCTCTTTTTTGACCCGCAGATATTCCTCGTTATAGGGATTTGGGTCGATAATCACCGGAATACGCTCGGTGATCTCTACCTCCAACTCTTCGACGATGGAAACCTTTGCGGGATTGTTGGTGAGAAGACGGATTTTGTTGAGGCCGAAATCTTTAAAAATCTCGCGTACTACGTCGTAGGTGCGTTGATCGGGGGCAAACCCCAGTTCGATATTGGCTTCGATCGTATTTCGTCCCTGGTCTTGGAGGGTATAAGCATTGATTTTATTGAGCAAACCGATGTTTCGCCCCTCTTGACGGTGATAGATGACGAGTCCGCCCTGATCCGCGATCATTTTAAGGGCTTTGTGTAACTGATTGTTACAATCGCATTTAATGCTTCCCAGCGTATCGCCGGTGAGACACTCAGAATGGATGCGTACCAGCGGCGACTCTTGCTTTTCAAAGTTTTCCGTAAAGATGGCAAGGTGCTCTTGTATCCCCTCTTTGTAGACACGGATTTTAAAATGCCCGTATTTACTGGGAAGATTTGCTATGGCAGATTTTTCAAAGGTAGGTGTTATCGTTTTCATTCATGCCATTATAATCGTTGTTTCTAAAAAATGGATTATTAAAGCAACCCTTGATACAATCCTACCTTTAACTTTTCAATGGAGCCTTAATATGGAGCGTTTTCGCCGCACTCGACTTAACTCTCATTTGCGTTCGCTGGTTCGTGAAACGCATGTAGGGGTAAATGATTTTATCTATCCGCTGTTTGTCAGACCGGGAGAGGGGATAAAAACGGAAGTCTCTTCGATGCCGGGTGTCTATCAGATGAGTCTTGACGAGATTTTAAAGGAGTGCGAACTTCTTCAATCTTTGGGAATCTATTCCATTATTTTATTTGGGATACCGGAAGTAAAGGATTCCGTCGGTTCCGATGCATTATGCGATCACGGGATCATTGCGACAGCGGTACGTGCGATTAAACGCTCCTTTCCTCAAATGTTCGTCGTTACCGATTTATGCTTTTGCGAGTATACGGATCACGGTCATTGCGGTATTTTGGATCATGTACATGAGACGGTCGATAATGATCTGACCCTAGGAATTTCGGCGCAGCAGGCATTGGTTCATGCCCGTGCGGGAGCGGATATGATCGCACCCTCGGGAATGATGGACGGGATTATTACGACACTGCGCGATGCACTCGATAGCGGCGGGTATGTGAATCTGCCGATCATGAGCTATTCGACGAAGTTTGCCAGCGGTTATTACGGACCGTTTCGCGATGTCGCCGAATCGGTACCGAGTTTCGGCGACCGGTCGACCTATCAAATGGACCCGGCCAATCGCCGCGAAGCCATTCGCGAAAGTCTCGTCGATGAAGCGCAGGGGGCCGATATCCTGATGGTAAAACCGGCTCTTGCCTATTTGGATATTATCCGCGACATCCGCGAAGCGTCGCAGCTGCCGCTTGCGGTCTATAACGTCAGCGGCGAATACGCGATGTTAAAATATGCCGGAAATGCCGGATTAATCGATTATAACCGTGTTATGATGGAGACCATGGTGGGATTCAAACGTGCGGGCGCCGATATCATCATCAGCTACCATGCTAAAGAAGCGGCACGACTTTTAAATTAATGTAATTTATTTATGCTATGATTTAGCCTTTTAGATTTCGCAAGGGAAATTATGTGAGACATTTTTTAACGTTGAAAGACTATTCCAAAGAGGAGATTCTGGAAATCCTCAACTTGGGTTTAGCGATCAAAAAAGAGCAGAAAAGCAAAAACAGCCATCCTTATCTCGCGGGGCAGACATTGGCGATGATTTTTGAAAAAAGCTCGACACGTACGCGTGTCAGTTTCGAAGTCGGCATGTACCAGCTTGGCGGGCATGCACTGTTTCTTTCGAACCGCGATATCCATTTGGGGCGAGGGGAGCCGGTCAAAGATACGGCGCGGGTCATCTCATCTATGTGCGACATGGTGATGATCCGTACGTATCAGCAATCGATGCTTGAAGAGTTTTCCGCTCACTCGAAAGTCCCTGTGATCAACGGTCTGAGCGACAGCTATCATCCGGTACAGCTGCTTGCCGATTATATGACGATGATGGAGTGCGGAAAAGATTCCAATCCTGTCGTTGCGTATATCGGAGACGGAAACAATATGACCCATTCATGGCTGATGCTAGCCGCAAAACTCGGATTTGAGCTTCGCGTCGCTACTCCAAAAGGGTATGAGTGCGATCCGGCAATCGTTGAGGATGCGATGGCGTTTGCGAAACAGAGCGGGGCAAAGATTACGATCACGAATGATCCGAATGAGGCGGTAAAAGGTTCGACCGTCGTGACGACCGATACGTGGATTTCTATGGGTCAGGAAGAGGAAAAAGCGCAGCGTATCCGCGATTTTAAAGGGTACATCGTAGATGAAGCGTTGATGGCTTTGGCACACGATGATGCGATTTTCCTCCATTGTCTTCCGGCATATCGCGACGTAGAGGTGAGCGAAGCGGTACTGGATGGAGAACAAAGCGTTATATTTCAAGAGGCGGAGAATCGTCTGCATGCTCAAAAAGGGTTGATGGTTTGGCTTGATAAACACCGATAAGGGGTAAAGATGCGTTGGATACTGTGGGTTGGATTAGTCGCATTCGGAGCGTACGCTGCCGAGGTTGTAGCGGTAGGGGATCGTTTTAAAGATTCCAGTAAATGTAAGGCATGCCATAACCATCTTGTCACGCAGTGGGAAGGTTCGTGGCATGCAAAATCGCATTACGACAGCGACGAATATATTCAAAAAACAATCGATTACATCGCACGTAAAAGCCGTAAATCGCTCAATGCGATAAAAATTGAGTGTGCTGCATGCCACAACCCCCGTATCTCCGTCACATCCACGACTGCAGAATATGAAGCGATTGCATCGTTGCATCTCGACAAAGACTCCGCAGCTACCAAGGCTCTTCAGAGTGATACGATATCCGAAGGGATCAATTGTGTCGTATGCCACAATGTCGATCAGATACATGACGAGCTTCCCGAGAGCAAGCGGGGAATCCACCGGGTCAATTGGATGCAGTCGGGTATTATGGTCGGCCCTTTTGCGGATGCATCGTCACCGTATCATAAAGTCGAATCGCGCGATTTTATGAATACCGATCCCAATCAGCTCTGTTTTGTCTGTCATGCCAATGATACGTCCGAAGAGGGGCACCAGTTTGTCAATATGCAAGCTGAGTTTAAAAGTGACGGAAAACAGTGTGTCGACTGTCATATGGGGCCGCGTATCGAAGGGGTTGCCGCAACTTTGCGGGACAGAAGCGGGAAACAACACAAGCGTTCTATTCGAGAACACGGCTTTAAGGGAGCCCATACGGAAGCGATGTGGCAGGGGGCATTGAAGGTGGATGCGGTTAAAAAAGGAAATAACGTAGAAGTGACGTTGCGCAATCCTCAGCCGCATTCCCTTCCGAGCGGATTTGGGGCACGTGAGATTTTGATCGAAGCGCACTATGCATCCGGTGGGAAAGTGATCAAGACAGAATCGCTTTCACTCACCTCCCGTTTTTTGACCAAACGGAAGAAGCCGACAATTCCCCATTTGGCGAAAACAACGGTAGAGAACAGTGCTATTCCTGCACAAAGCGCTAAAACATTTTTATTGCCGTTAGCGAGGGGTGCCGACGAGGTATCGATTCAGGTATCGTATCGTTTGATCAATGATGAGGTGCGAGGATTATTGGATCTTAAAGAACCGATCTGGTCGAAGAAAATGAAAATTGACAAGATAAATCTAAAGCTGTAGGGGATTGACCCCTCAGCCTCAGTTCATATCGACTTTAATGATAAGGTCTTGCCCCTCTTCGATAATAGAAAAGTTGTGTTTTTTGCAGAATGTTTCATTCATCTCTTCCGCCCACTCTTTAGCTTCCAGCATTGCATCGTCGCGATTGTTAAAAGGTTTATTATTTTCCATTCCGCTTCGTTTAAAACAGCCGCACTCTTTTTCCATTTTTACAGTAAACATGCTTTTTCCTTTTTGTTGTTCGGTAATAATTTTTGCAAGTATAGTGAGCAAAGATTAAAAAAATCAGACAAAATAGAGACGAATTGAAACTAAAGTTTAACTTTATCTTTTACTATATTCGTATTCATAGTGTCTTTTTTGCTTAAACTGGGTATAATTCGGCAAATTTTTGGGTACCTTTTAAAATCTTTATTTTATGAAGTTTTTAAAAGGTGCCCTCCATGGTAGAGATTGGTTTAAATCTCTGAAAATTTATCGCCCAAACGAGGGCAATATTAGCGTCACTCCCGCACAGCGTAGCAACATGGGCTTTTTAGGAAACATTTTCGTCATTATTACGGAAAACGGGTTCCTTTTTTTGCCGGCGTGGCGTATTTAAAAAGGTAGAATTATGAGTAACACAGAAACAAGCACAGAAATGAGCACAAAAAACAGTATGGAAGAACTTCCGACATTTGAGGCATTTGGCCTTCGTAGCGAGATTATGCAAAGCATTACGCATGCAGGGTTCAAGAGTCCAAGTCCGATTCAATCAATGGTTATCCCGGTTATTATGGAAGGGCGTGACGTTGTAGGGCAGGCACATACGGGTACCGGTAAAACAGCGGCATTCGGTTTGCCGGCATTGAATAAGATGCACTTAAAAGGGGGGATTGAAACCCTTATCATCACTCCGACGCGCGAATTGGCGAATCAGGTAAGTGACGAGATTTTCAAATACGGTAAACATTTGGGTGTACGTACCGTTACTATTTACGGCGGAAGCTCATACAACCGTCAAATGGACCTAATCGAGCGCGGTGCGCAAGTTATCATTGCCACTCCGGGACGCTTGCTTGATATGCTGAGCCGTAATATGCTTAAAGGTTTTACCCCTTCGACCGTTATTTTGGACGAAGCGGATGAGATGCTCGATATGGGATTTTTGGACGATATCAACGAAATTTTCACCTACCTTCCGACAGAGCGTCAGACACTATTGTTCTCAGCGACAATGCCGGCCCCGATCAAACATCTTGCGGAGCGTATTTTGGTTAATCCGTTTTTCGCTTCGATTACAAAATCTGAGACAACGAATACCGATATCACGCAGCAGTATTATGTGATCGAAGAATCTGAGCGTGACGATGCGATCATCCGTTTGATGGATGCTGAAGACGCACAAAAAACAGTTGTTTTCTGCCGTACGAAAAAAGAGGTAGACCGTCTCTCAAATGTTCTCTCGGCAGTCGGATATTCAGCTAAGGGATTGCACGGAGATATGGAGCAGCGTCAGCGTGAAAGCGTTATCAAGGGCTTTAAAACCGATGGTATCGATGTATTGATCGCAACCGACGTAGCAGCACGCGGATTGCATATCGATAATGTTACCCACGTATTTAATTATCATATCCCGTTTGATGCGGAGAGTTATGTTCACCGTATCGGCCGTACCGGCCGTGCGGGTAAAAAAGGGGTAGCGATTACATTGGTAACGCCTCTTGAATTTAAAGAGCTTCAGCGTATCCGCTCAAAAGTAGGAACGACGATGGAGCACGCTTACATCCCTAGCAAGATTGATGTTAAAGAGGCTCAGGTAGGACGTTTGCTTGCCGAGATCGAAAAACAACACGTATATGACGAAGCGCACAAAGTTTTGGATGTATTAAAGCAAGAGTACGATCAAGAGCAAATAGCTTACAAATTGATTTCGGTTCTTATGGAGCGCAATACTGTTGCCGGACCGAATCAAATCGGTATTGCTGCTGAGCGATTGGAAAAAATTCTTCATAACCTCGAAAATCGTCAAGATCGCGGCGGCAGCCGTGGCGGCGGATTTAACCGTAATCGCAGCGGCGGCGGATATCGCGGTAACAACGATCGTAATGCCGGCGGCGGAGAACGTAGCGGCGGATACCGCGGTAATAATGAACGCAGCGGCGGAGATCGTGGTGCGGGCGACCGTTCACGCAGCTTCAGCGGCGGAAACCGCTCTTCCAAGCCAAGAAGCTAATCGCTAGTCTTTCATCAAGCAAATATCGGAGGAATTGAATTCCTCCGGCTGCCACTGAAGTTAGTCTCTATCGAAGCAGGTTATTTAATTTAACTTTCAATTCTTCCAAAAACGGCTCCATCGGAGCCGACAATCGAAACCCTTCTCTTTGTCTTATCCCCCACATCGGATCCGGAAAGTAACCGTCCTCTTTGAACCGTGCCATGATATGCCAATGGACATGCGGCAACATATTCCCAAATGACGCAATATTGATTTTATCAGGATGGAAGTAGTTGAGCATCTCTTTTTCGATAACGTCCAGAGACTCCCAGATGGCCTCTTTTTCCGCACGGGAACATTCGGAGAACTCTTTATGGGGAGCTTGGGTAAATATTTTCAGCCAGGGGATTTCACTCTCGTGCAGTTCTATAAAAATGAGAGGGTTGGAATAAAGCATATCAGACCTTTAAAAAGATCCGATATTGTAGCGATTTTTAGAGTGTTTTACCTGCAAACGGAACGAGGGCGCTTCCCCATGTCAAACCGCCTCCGAAGGCGTCGAGAAGCATCAAATCTCCGTTTTGCAATCGACCGGATTCATAAATATCGTTGATAGCCATAGGGATCGATGCACCGGACGTATTACCGTATTTTTCAACCGTCAAAACGACTTGCTCATCGGAAAGTTCCAATGCATCGCCCACCGCTTTGATAATGCGGTAATTGGCCTGGTGGGGGACAAAATGTTTAATTGCCGATGATGGGATATGGTTCTGTTCTAAAATCTCGATAACATCGTTAGTGAGGGTTCGTACAGCGACTTTAAATGTCTCGTTTCCTCTCATTTTCATGAAACAGCCGGCTTTTTCACGGTCGAGCTCATCATGCGCGGAACCGCTTCCGCCGTTTGGCGTCATAAGCAAATCGGCATACGAACCGTCCGAGCCGCTATGGATATCGATAATCGCCTCTTCTTTCTTATCGGTAGCGCTGATAATTGCTGCTCCCGCTCCGTCACCGAAGAGAATACACGTTCCTCGATCCGTATAGTCGGTAATTGCGCTGAGCTTTTCAGCTCCGACGATCAAAATATTTTTTTTCATCCCCGATTCGACAAACGCTTTTGCAATGCTGAGGGCATAGACGAAACCGGTACAGGCTGCAGAGATGTCAAATGCGGTAATTTTATTGAGTCCGAGTTTGGTAGCGATGATCGTTGCTGTGGAGGGCATACAAAAATAATCGGGGGAAATCGTTGCGCATATCAGCATATCGATCTCTTCGGGTTTCAGACCGGAGCGCTCTATTGCCAGATTGGCTGCAATGACACCCATGTCGCTGGTAGTTTCATTGTCTGCAGCAATATGGCGCTCCTTGATCCCGGTACGTTTGGTTATCCACTCGTCCGTCGTATCGACGAGAGTTTCCAAATCAGCATTAGTGAGGATTTTAGAAGGGACATATGCCCCAATTGAACGGAATGCTGCATACATGATTAGCCTTTTATATGTGCCGAATTTAGCTTTTTAGCTCTTCGAGACGATTTTCGATATGTATATTGACACCGGTATCGACATAACGGATTGCTTGAAAAATAGCATTTTTGATCGCTTTTGGATTGCTTTTGCCATGGCTGACAATAGCGCACCCCTTGATTCCGATCAGAGGCGCACCGCCGATTTCGGCGTAATCGATTTGCTTTTTCAGCAATTTAAATACTTTACGCATTAAAAGTGCACCGGTAATCGCGATCGGTGACTTTCGGATGTACTCTTTGATAAAAAAACTGATCGTTGACGCTACCCCTTCTGAGGCTTTGAGGACAAGATTTCCGATAAAGCCGTCACATACGATAACGTCACAGCTTCCGTCAAAAATATTGTTCCCTTCTACATTGCCGATAAACCCTTTTTGCCCTTCAAGCAATTTGAATGTCTCTTTGGTGACCTCATTCCCTTTGGAATCTTCTTCGCCATTGGCAAGCAAGCCTACCCGTGGATCACTTATTTTGTACATATCTTGAGCGTAATAGTATCCCATGATCCCGAACTGAAAAAGGTGCTCCGCTTTACAGTCAACGTTGGCACCCGCATCCATTAGAATACTGCGTTTACCGCTTTTAGTCGGCATGGATGTAGCCAATGCCGGACGAAGTACGTGTTTAAGGCGGCCAAGTCGGAGTGTGGCCAAAGTCATTGTAGCACCGCTGTGACCTGCACTGACAACACCGTCCGCTTCACCGTTTCGGACCAGCTCTATTGCTTTATAAATAGAGCTGTCCTGTCTTTTAAGGGCATCGGTGGCTGCATCACCCATACCGATAACATCGCTTGCTTCAATTATCGAAATTTTATCTTTATAGCCCTTGGGTAACAAAGATAAAATCTCATCTTTTTTACCAACCAGAATTGCTTCGAATTTTTTTTCCTTGAGTGCTTCAAGGGTACCTTTAACAATCGGTTCGGGACCGAAGTCCCCGCCCATTGCATCAATAGCAATCTTGATCATCGATTATTTGTACTCACCGGTCGTCGGATTGACGTAGTGTGACAATTTGTAAGTCCCGTCTTTATCTTTTACGGGGCGAGCAAGTGTAATTTTATAGTGAGTTCTGCGTTTTGCCGCACGAGTATGACTCACTCTTCTTTTAGGTACTGCCATAGTATTTATCCCTTTCTATATTAAATTTTAAATGGTTCTCTGACGGGTATTTATTAGAACTCGCGTTCTACTGAAGTACCTTCACAGTTTGAACAACAAAAATAGTCGCTCTTAATCAATTCGAGTTCCGAAGCCAAAAGTTCATCCATGTTTATGGATGAGTTTTCGATTTCGACGACATCCAAGTCATAATCGTTGTCGTGCGGAATTCCATCGGACAAGTAGAAAAATACCTCTTCATTGAGCTCTTTTTCTATCGTCTCAGCACACATATCACAAGGAAGTGAAATACTCCCCGTAATTGTACCGTTTAATTGAGCAAGATTGCGCTTTTTTAGGATTAAGTTTCCTCTAAAAAGGACATTGTCATACTTCACCTCAAAATCCAGAGGTAGAGCGTTCAAGTGCTTAAACGGTATCTGTGTCACTTAAGAGATCTCGCGACCTGAAAAGAAAAATGCGATTTCGTTTTTAGCGTTTTCAACCGAATCACTTCCGTGAACGGCATTAGCATCAATGTTTTCAGCGAAATCGGCACGGATTGTTCCTGCTTCTGCCTCTTTAGGGTTAGTCGCACCCATCAAATCACGGTTTCTAAGAACGGCGTTTTCACCTTCAAGAACGGTGATAACAACCGGGCCGCTTACCATGAAATCAACAAGATCGTTGAAGAAAGGGCGAGCAGCGTGTACTGCGTAGAATGCTTCTGCATCTTGACGGCTAAGTTGAACTTTTTTCATAGCTGCGATTTTAAGACCATCTGTTTCAAAACGATCCAAAATTTTTCCAATGACACCTTTTGCTACGGCGTCAGGCTTGATGATTGACAATGTTTGTTCCATCAATGCTCCTGTTTTGTGTGTAAAAAATAGAGTGGGATTATAGCGGATGAATCATTTATATAATATTAAAGATGAGGAAATTGAAGAAAGGAAAGAAAAACATGTCTCAAAGGGGAAAGCTTTTTGTATCTAACAGCGAATAAAAAGCCAAAGGGTTTAATCCCTTCGGCACCCTAAATTTAAAATTTAGTTAACGACGTTTGCGTGGCTTGAACGCATTTCTGCAGTTACGTCATCACGGTGAGCAGGGCTTGCACCGATCTCATCCCATGTGATACAACCCTCTGTAGGACAGGCAGTTGCGCACGCTGGTTCGTCATGGTGACCTACACACTCGACACATTTGTCAGCGTAAACGTAATAGATTTCTTCACCCGTTGGGTTATCATCCTCGTCTACGATCGCTTCTACAGGACACTCGTCGATGCAAGCACCGCAGTTAATACAGGTATCATTAATGACTACTGCCATAGGGTTCTCCTTGGTTGATAAATATGGAGGTAACTATAACAGAAGAATTTTAAACCCACCTAAAAAACAGGGGGGTATTTTGCAATTAACTCTTACGGTGTTACCAAGGAGTCTCTAATAGAAAATCAGAGCCCCAGATAGGTACGGATAGCGGCAACTTTATCGGTTTTTTCCCATGTAAAATCGGGAAGTTCGCGTCCGAAATGTCCATATGCCGCGGTCTGTCGGTAAATGGGACGTAAAAGATCCAGAGATTCGATGATACCGCGCGGAGTAAGATCAAAAAGCTCTTTAACGCAGCTTTCTATTTTTTCTTCGGAGACCACTGCCGTACCGTGGGTATTGACCATAATGGAGATTGGTTTGACAACCCCGATAGCATAAGCGACTTGAATCGTAGCCCGTTCGCATGCACCGGATGCGACCAGGTTTTTAGCGACATATCGCGCCGCATAAGCCGCGGAGCGGTCTACTTTTGTCGGGTCTTTTCCGCTGAAAGCACCGCCTCCGTGCGGGCAGCTTCCGCCGTAGGTATCGACGATAATCTTGCGCCCTGTCAGCCCGGCATCTCCTTGAGGGCCGCCAATGACGAATTTGCCGGTCGGATTGATGTGATAAACAATATTCGGGCTCATCAGCTCTGCAGGGATAACATGACGGATGACTTCGGAGATAATATCGGCATGAAGCTTTTCCTGCGATATTTCGGGTGCATGCTGGGTAGAGACGACGACCGTTTCGACCGATACGGGTTTGTCATCGACGTAGCGTACGCTGACCTGTGCCTTTCCGTCCGGGCGAAGATAAGGGACGACCCCCTCTTTGCGCACCTGAGCCAGACGTTCGGTAATGCGGTGGGCCAAATGGATCGGAAGGGGCATCAAGACGTCGGTTTCGCGGCAGGCGTATCCGAACATCAACCCCTGATCTCCCGCGCCGATTTCACCCCCTGCCTGATCAACCCCCTGGTTGATATCGGGAGATTGTTCTCCGATTCCGTTGAGGACGGCACACGAGCGGTAATCAAAACCGTAGGTCGCGTCGGTATAGCCGATTTCACGGACGACCTGACGTGCAATTTCTTGCATCGGAGCATAGGCTGTCGTTTTGAGTTCGCCGGCAATGACACAAAACCCGTTGGATACGAGCGTTTCACACGCCACTCTGGCTTTCGGATCGTCTTGGATAATGTAGTCCAAAATGGCATCACTGATCTGATCGGCCATTTTATCGGGATGCCCCTCGGTCACTGATTCGGAAGTAAAAATATACTCTTTCGGCATAAAAATCCTTAGTAAATGTAATTTCTGAGGGGGTAGATGAGTGCGATTATAACAAATCGGCTTTAAGCGTCCCTTTAAACAGGGCGTTCCCAAAAAAATTCGATCCACCCGGTCGCTTCATGCAAGGAGTAGTCGGGCTGGATCAGGGCCGTCGGTTTGGTATAAATCGCGACACTTTTAAAAATAATATGGGGGTGGCGAGTGTGTAATGTTTTAAGGAGTTTATCGAGTGTTTGACCGGTGTCGACAATATCATCAACGATCAAAACACGGTGTGAATCCCCGAAATCGCATTCGCCGGCTATTGTGACGGAATCTCTTTGCCGGCTTCCGTCATAACTCTCGATTCGGATGCTCTGGAGATTCCGGACATCGAGCTGCATTGAGAGGGCATGAGCAAGGGTCATTCCTCCCCGCGCTATGGCGACTATCGTGTCGGGTTGAAAAGACTCGCAAAGGGTACTAAGAGCGCTAATGTCATTTTTAAATCGGTCATATTCATAGTGTATCATTTTGAAATAATATCATAAGGGCAACTGCGCTATAATGAAAAACTTATTTTCGAAAAGGGTGTTATGAAAAAATTAGCCATAATTGGCCGTCCGAATGTCGGCAAAAGCTCATTATTCAACCGTCTTTTAAAACAGCGCGATGCAATCACTTCTGAGCAAGCCGGCACCACTAGGGATGTTAAAAAACGGATTGCCGTAGTGGTGGACAAACAGGTTGAAATTCTCGATACGGGCGGTTTGGACGAGGGATGCGAACTCTTTGACCGTATCAAAGAAAAATCCCTCAAAGCGGCCCATGAAGCCGATATCATCCTCTTTATGGTAGACGGTAAAAGTCTCCCGGAAGAGGATGATAAAAAGCTTTTTTATGAACTCGAATCGATGGGAAAAGCGATTGCTCTGGTTGTTAATAAAATCGATAATGACAAGATGCAAGAGAAGCTGTGGGAATATTATGAGTTCGGGACCGAGCGTATTTTCGGAATTTCGGTTTCTCATAATCGTTCTATCGTCCCATTGTTAAATTGGATAGCTTCCGAACTTCCCGAATCTTCCATTGTTGTTCCTGAAAGTGACAGTGATGAAGAAGAGGACGATGAGATGGATGGATTTGATGCTGCCATTGATTCGTATGAAGATGAAGATGATTTTGACAACGATGAAGATTTCTCGGATGATGATGAATCGGATGATGATACCAGCACGGATCTTGCTCAGATGGAAGAGGCGTTTCGCGGAATCGTCAAAGAATATGAAGCAAGCGATATCAATCAGATGAAAGTAGCGATTATCGGTCGTGTCAATGTCGGTAAAAGTTCATTGCTCAATGCACTTCTCGGCGAGGAGCGCTCGGTAGTAAGCTCGGTAGCGGGGACGACGATCGATCCGATCGATGAAGAGGTCGAATACGAAGGTAAAAAGATTACGTTTATCGATACGGCTGGGATTCGAAAACGGGGTAAAATTTTGGGGATTGAAAAGTATGCGCTTATGCGTACCGAAGAGATGCTGGAGACGGCCGATATAGCATTACTGGTACTTGATGCGTCGCAGCCGTTTATGGATTTGGATGAAAAAATCGCCGGATTTGTCGATAAAAATCGTCTCGCGTGTCTCATTGTCTTGAATAAATGGGATATGGCACCGAAAGAAGATTACGACAAAATTATCGAAGAAGTCCGTGATCGGTTTAAGTTTCTAAGCTATGCCCCGATCATTACGATCTCGGCCCAGAGCAAACAGCGGGTCCACAAAATTTTTGACATGCTTCTCAAGATCAATGAAAACTATTCTCAGCGTATCTCTACGGGGAAACTTAATGAAGTGATCCAAACGGCAATGCGCAAGCATATCCTTCCGAGCGTCAACGGTCAGAATATCCGTCTCTATTTCGCGACCCAGTATGATATTCGTCCGCCGCGTATCGCACTGATCATGAACAAGCCGCAGGGGCTCCATTTCAGTTACCGCCGTTATCTGACCAATCAGTTGCGTGCACAGTTCGATTTTGAGGGGACTCCGATCCTTTTCAAGGCAAAAAGTAAAAATGCGAATAAAAAACCGCAGTCTCACAAGAAAAAAGCGTCGTGGTAATCAAAACGGCTTGATAATAACCAGAGCAACGATCCCCATCAACAAAAAGGTGGGGATTTCATTGTAGATGCGGAAAAATTTTCCGCTTTTGTATGCGGTGTTCTCTTTGAGTTTGAGGCGGTAATGCCCAAGCGAGAAGAAATAAGCGATTAAAATGGCAACAAGGGCGAGTTTCGCATGGAGCCATCCCCCTGTTTGAAATACGTTGACGCCGTAATGGCGTGTCGACAACATGATGAGTGCGATTCCGGAGAACAATGTCGCCCAGAAAGCGGGAACACCGATATATTTATAAATCTTCATCTCCATAACTTCGACTACTTCCACAAATCCGTTATTGGTTCCGTTTTCAACATGGTAAACAAAGAGCCTCGGCAGATAAAAGAGGACCGCAAACCACGATACCATAGAGATAATATGGAACCAAAGTATCCAATTGTACATATGTTTTCCTGATGATTAAAGTAGGGAAGTGTAGCAAAAAAAAGACAAAAGCCGATTTACTGCGCAGGGCACCACCCCGAACCCATCGTCCCCTTGCGGGTTAAACTTGGCATTATTGCAGTAAAATAACCTAAAGGTGTTTTTTTACCCAAGCAATAATTTGAGAAGCCGGAAGCGCACCGCTGAACTGATCGATGATCCGGTTGTTTTTAAATGCAATGACGGTGGGAATAGATCGAATGCCAAAACGGCCTCCGAGATTTTGCTGCTCTTCGGTATTGATTTTGATAAATTGTGCTTTGAGCGGAAATATCCGTGCCGCCTCTTCGAATGCGGGAGCCATTGATCGACAGGGTCCGCACCATGGGGCCCAGAAATCAGCGATGATTAGCCGCTCATCGTTGAGCAACAATCGGTCAAGGCTCTCTTGTGTGACATTGAGAGGTTTTGTATCGAGAAGTGATCCTTTGCAATGACCGCATACGGCTTTTACATACGTCTCTTTGACAGGAATGGCATTGACACCTCCGCAATGGGGACAGACGATATTGATTTTACTCATATACGGCCTCTCTTTATTCTGCCTCGGCAATCTCAATATCACGTAACGACGTAGCGTGATGATCTTTCATTTTATCGTGCAAACGGCGAAGTGCTTTGTTGGCACGCTCGATCGCCATGTCGATCGCGGTATCGAGGTCTTCGTCAATATCGGAGATAACGACAGGCTGCGCATGGGCGATATGCATATCAAATTCAACTCCAACCCCTTTTTTCTCTTTGGTAATCATGACATTGACGGTAGTAATATCGAGATGATAACGTTTAAAGTTTTCAATTGCCGCAGCGATATGATCGTTTAGATGTTGGGTAAGTTTAATCTCTTTGGAACGAATTTGTACATTCATAATAAATCCTTTTGGTGAACTAGCGAAAAATATAGCATATCTTTTCTTAAATACGAAGCTTAAGTCACTGTGCGGTAAAATTATCGCTATTCAAGGAGTAATGGTGAGAGTTTTAACCGGTATTCAGCCTTCAGGCGATTTACATATTGGAAACTATTTCGGTTCGATCAAAGCGATGATTGAATCACAAGAGGAGCATGAAGTATTTGCCTTTATTGCAAATTATCATGCGATGAGCAGCCTCAGCGACGGCGAGCGTTTGAGTCATCTTACGATGCAAGCCGCCACCGATTTTTTGGCTTTGGGAATGAACCCGGAGAAAAGTACTTTTTGGGTGCAGTCGGATGTGAAAGAGGTGCTGGAGCTCTATTGGGTCCTCTCCGGTTTTACTCCGATGGGATTGTTGGAGAGGGCGCACAGTTATAAAGATAAAGTGGCTAAGGGGATTGCGTCAAATCACAGTCTTTTCTCCTATCCCGTTCTGATGGCTGCGGATATTTTATTGTTCGGTTCCGAGGTGATTCCGGTCGGAAAAGATCAGATTCAACACGTCGAGATCGCCCGGGATATCGCGATCAAGTTTAACAATCAATACGGCGAGATTTTTGTTCTTCCCGAGTTTCGTGTCGATGAGAACGTTGCGACGGTTCCCGGCATTGACGGACAGAAGATGTCGAAAAGCTACGGCAATACGATTCCCATTTTTTCCGAAGAGAAGATCCAGTCGAAAATCATCAAAAAAATTGTGACCGAAGCGGTACCGATGGAGGAGCCTAAAGAGTATGAGGGGTGCAACGTCTATAACATCGCCAAGCTCTTTTTGGACTATGAAGAGTGTGCGGCGTTGCAGGAACGTTATAAAAAAGGGGGCGAGGGACATGGGCACTTCAAGCTCTATACCCACGATGTGATCTGGGAGTATTTCCGCCCTTATCGCGAACGTCGTGCCTATTATGAAGCCCATCAGGATGAAGTACGCGATATCCTGAAAGCGGGTGCGTCAAAAGCGAGTGCGGCAGCGCAGGAAACGATCGAGAAAATACGATCGGTAACCGGTATTAAATACTAGGGGAGTATTGTGAAAAACTATATCCAAAAACAGATTGCCGATTCTGCGGCAACAAAACAGGCTATTTTAGAGAATGAAGCACTAATCGACGTAATCGCCAAAGTGGCACAGGCGTGTGTCGAAGTCTACCGTAACGGCAAAAAAACCCTTTTGGCTGGCAACGGCGGCTCGGCGGCCGATGCACAGCACATTGCTGCGGAACTGGTAGGGCGTTACGGATTTGACCGCCCCTCTATCCCATCGCTTGCATTGACGACTGACAGTTCCAATCTCACCGCAATCGGTAACGATTACGGCTATGACAAAGTCTTCTCCCGCCAGTTGGAAGGGATGGCTCAGGAGGGGGATCTTTTTATCGGGATCTCCACTTCGGGCAATTCGCAAAACGTTATCAACGCTTTTGAATCCGCAGCTGCGCGCGGGGTTACGACGGTGGCAATGGTCGGACGTGACGGCGGAAAAATGGCCCAGATGGCCGATTATGCGATCATCGTCCCCTCCAATGCAACGCCGCGTATTCAGGAATCGCATATTCTGATCGGGCATATCCTCTGCGATATCATCGAAAAAGAGCTTTTCGGAGGCGGAGTGGCATGATGAGCACTTTGTGTTCGTATTTGTCTGCCTCGACAGAGGCAAGCTTCAGTGCCACAGCGGCCAGCGCAGCCGAGCGGGGCTTTGCCCTGCCGGCGTTTTAAAATAATAATGCAAAAAGCATTATTTTTGGATCGTGACGGGGTCGTCAATGTCGAGAAAAACTATCTTCACAAAATCGACGATTTCGAACTGATGGACGGGATCGTAGAGGTGTGCCGCTCGTATCAGGAGCAGGGGTATGCGATCATTGTCGTTACGAATCAGTCAGGGATCTCTCGCGGGTATTACAGCGAAGAGGATTTTAGGCATTTAAGCCAATGGATGATCGGTCATTTCAAAGAGTTGGGGATTACGATCACCCGCATTTACCACTGTCCCCACCATGAGAGCATCGACGGTACCTGCGAGTGTCGAAAGCCGGAGCCGGGGATGTTTCTTAAAGCGCAAAGGGAGTATGAGCTGGATATGGACCATTCGGTGATGATCGGTGATAACGAACGGGATATCGAAGCGGCGCGACGAGCCGGTGTCGGGATGAATTTTCTCCTCTCTGAAGAAGCATCCGATTCGAAGGCAGACCGAATCATAAAATCATTGCGGGAACTTTTGTAATGCTTATCATCAATACCGGCGGGACGTTTAACAAGCGCTATGATCCGATCAAAGGGGAGTTGTTTGTCCCCGCCGATAATCAGGCTGTTAAATCAATACTTGAATCTTTCGTGATTGGTATTTCTCTTCAAGGGGTCATTTACAAAGACTCTTTGGAGATGGATGTTCAAGACCGTATTCTTCTTGGAAAAACGATTGCCGTATCGGATGCAAAAACGGTGATCGTCATTCACGGCACCGATACGATGGATTTGAGTGCCGAATATGTTGATACGCTGGCATTGGATAAAACGATTGTTTTTACGGGGGCGATGGTACCTTTTAGTATTGATCCCGTTGAAGCAGCGGCAAACCTTTCCATGGCGATCGGCTACGCACAAAAAGCCGATAGGGGTGTTCATATTGTAATGCAAGGTGTTATGGGCAGTTTTAAACAGGTTAAAAAAAATAAGTCTGCAGGGAAGTTTGAATATGTCTAAAGTCAAATGCGATCATTGCCATCTGGAGTTTAGCGACGAGGTGATGATCCATGACGGAGAGCGTCGCTTTTGCTGCAACGGATGTCAGGGGATTTATCATCTCCTAAAAGACGAAGGGTTGGAAAGCTTTTATGCGAAGATGGGGGATACGACCCTCTCTCCGCCGACCGAGCAGTTCGAAGCCAGTTCCAATTTTGATACCCCTGCGTTTCATGAACGTTTCGTTACCTTGAACAAAGAGGGACTCTCGCAGGTTTCGCTGGTGATCGAGGGGATACATTGCGCGGCGTGTGTCTGGCTGAATGAAAAAGCGCTGCACAAAATGGACGGCGTCATCGAAGCGCATATCAACTACACCAACAATAAAGCGCGAATCACCTGGGATCATGATACGGTAAAGCTCTCCGCCATCATTGATATGATCCGTGCGATCGGCTACAACGCATTCCCGTATGACGCATCGCTCCAAGAGGTGCGTGCCAACAGAGAACGCAAAGAGTATTATCTGCGTATGGCGGTGGCGACGTTTGCGACGATGAACATGATGTGGATCGCGGTTGCGCAGTATGCGGGATATTTTACGGGGATTACGCAGGAGATCAAGACGATTCTCAATGTCGCCGAATGGGTATTGGCGACACCGGTCCTTTTCTACAGCGGATGGGTTTTTTATCGCGGGGCCTACTACGGATTGCGCAATCAGGCGGTCACGATGGACTTGCTGGTCGTTACGGGATCGAGTCTGGCCTATCTTTATTCCATTTATATTACGGTGTTTGAAAAAGGGGAAGCTTATTTCGATTCGGTCGCGATGATTATTACGTTTGTCTTGTTCGGAAAATTTCTGGAAGTTCTCAGCCGAAAAAATGCCGCCGATACCCTTGATATCATCGGTAAACATATCCCCAGGGAAGTGAGTATCGTCGAGGGGGAGAATGTGCGCGAAATCAATGTTAACGACGTTAAAATCGGTGATGTGATATTAATCCGAAGCGGCGAAAAATCGGCGATCGACGGCGAAGTTATAGCCGGAGAGGGGAGTTTTGACGAATCAAGTTTGACCGGGGAATCGGAACCGATATTTAAACGTCCCGGGGATGCGATCATCAGCGGTACGACCAGTATCGATGCGTTAATCCATTATCGTGCACTGAAAGATTATGCCCATTCGACGTTATCGAATCTGGTCAATCTTCTTGAAAATGCGATGAGCCACAAGCCGAGAATCGAACAGTTGGCAAATCGTCTCTCCCAGCATTTTTCGTCGGCAATCCTTTTTTTGGCGGTTGCAACCTTTTGGGCGTGGTATTTCTGGCCCCATACCTTTGACCGGGCATTGATGGTAGGGATATCGGTCATCATCATCGCATGTCCCTGTGCATTGGCACTCGCAACACCGGTTGCAACATTGGTGGGACTTGCTCTAGGTGCCAAACGGGGAATCCTCTTTAAATCGGCCGCACAAATTGAGACGATGGCGAAGGCAACCATGGTGGTGCTGGATAAGACCGGTACGATCACTCAGGGGCGTCCTGAAGTGGTCTACTCGACTCTATTGAAAAAGTTTGATATGTCCGATCTTTACAGTCTGGTAAACTCTTCGAAACATCCGATCAGCAAAGGGATGGCGCGTTATCTGGAGCGGACCGAATCTTCAGTGCAAGCCGGTGTGATCGAAGAAGCCAGTGAGATCCCCGCCCGCGGCATCGTGGGACGTTCCAGAGGGGTGATGATCGCAGGGGGAAATGGACGGCTTATGGAAGACCTTGGGATCAGTGTGGATGATACTAGCGAAAGAAGTCTTTTCTATTATGCGGTCAACGGAGAACTTGTTGCGGTATTCGAATTACGCGATCTTCCCAAAGAGGACTCTGCCGAAGCGATTAAAAGTCTGAAAAAAGCTTCATTGCGTGTTATTATGCTCACCGGAGATCACGAAGCTGCTGCTTTGCAGATAGCACGGGAAGTGGGGATTGATGAAGTGCATGCCCACTTGAGCCCTCAGGATAAAGCCGAGTTCGTGGCACGTGCGCACGATGAAGGGTATATCGTGATTATGGCGGGGGACGGTATCAATGATCTGTTGGCGCTGGCCAACGCCGATATCGCGATTGCGATGGGGAGCGGCAGTGATATCGCGATCGAAGTCAGCGACGTGGTATTGCTGGGAGATACATTGACCTCTCTAGCAGAAGCGTATGCGATCAGCCGCCGTACGTATGGATTGATTAAACAAAATCTTGGGATCTCATTGGTCTACAATACGATTACGATCCCGATGGCGATGATGGGCTTTGTCATTCCTCTGATCGCGGCGATTTCGATGTCGTTCAGTTCGCTTCTCGTCGTCGGCAACTCGATGCGAAGCCGATGGCTATATAAATAATAAGGAAACGGTATGGACGGTTGGGTAGTTGCCATGATGCTTGGGGCATCGCTTTTTTTAGGTGGTATCGCTTTAGCGGCATTTTTATGGGGAATCAAAAACGGTCAGTTCGATGATGAGACCAAAATGATGAATCAGGTTCTGTATGACGATGAAAGTGAACTTAACGATGCGGCTGCACAGGACCGTAAACGGGAAGCTTTGAAAAAAACAGCGTATAAACCGGAATAATCAGTTAGACTGAAAAGATAGAGAAAGAGATTTTTTTTTAGAAAGAGGGTTGCCGAAAGGAATCCCTTCGGCAGAGTAGAAAACTTATTTGATTCCTGCGATGTAAGCAGCAACTGCTTTGATATCAGCTTCTGACATAGTAGCAACTTGGCCTTTCATCAAAGCACCCATACCGTGAGTGTTAAGAGTACCAGCTTTGTAACCGTTAAGTGAAGCTTCGATTTTCGCAGCAGCTTGACCTTTAACGATGTTAGATTTTCCAAGAGCCGCTTTTTCGAAGCTAGCACCATGACAAGCAGCACATTTAGCTGAAAGAGCTTTACCGTCAGCAGCCATCATTGATACACCGGCGAACAACATTGCAAGAGCAAGTTTTTTCATTTGTTTTCTCCATAAAAAAATTTCGTTAGCATTATATTCCTATGAATCTTAAAGCACTCTAATTTTGCTATGCTTAATCATTGCTCTGTTACAATAATGCACTATAAATGCCAAGGAGAGTCTATGCGCTACAGCGACGTCGATTTGAATCATAAAACTATCCTCATCACGGGAGGAGCAGGATTTATCGGCTCGAATCTCGCCTTTTATTTTCAGGAACACTATCCGGATGCAAAGGTCGTCGTGCTCGATCTGTTTCGCGGGGCGCACACCCTTTCCAACGGCAATCTAAAAAGCTTCGGTCATTTCAAAAACCTGATCGGATTTACGGGAGAGGTGATCAGCGGTGATATCAACGATGCGCAGCTTCTCTCCAAGCTGGCCGAAGATTATAAGTTTGACTATATTTTTCATGAAGCGGCAATTTCCGATACGACGGCACTTGAACAGGATCTGATGATCCAAACCAACGTCAATGCGTTCAAAGACCTTCTCGATATTGCGGTAGCGCATGGAGCCAATATGATTTATGCTTCATCGGGTGCGACCTACGGAGATGCCCAGTCGCCTCAGAGAGTAGGGCGAGAAGCACCTCAGAACGTTTATGGGTTTTCGAAACTGATGATGGACCATCTCGGACGTCAATATGCTAAAAAACATACCCACATCAGCATCGTCGGGCTCCGCTATTTCAATGTCTACGGCCCGCGGGAGTTTTTCAAGAACAAAACGGCATCGATGGTGGTGCAGTTTGGCCATCAGCTTCTTGCAGGCAAGCATCCAAAGCTGTTCGAAAACTCCGATAAAATCGTTCGGGATTTCGTCTATATTGAAGATATTATTCAGGCCAACATCCTGGCGATGGAGCCTAAAGAGTCCGGAGTGTTTAATGTCGGTACCGGAAAAGCCCGCTCATTCCAGTCGATGGTCGATATTCTGCAAAAAGAGCTGGGGACGTCGTATCCATGCGAATACATACCAAATCCGTATATCGGGCGCTATCAGTTTCATACGGAAGCCGATATCCAGACTACTCGGGATATTTTAGGGTATGCTCCCCGCTTTGAGTTCGAAGAGGGGATCGCGGCGTATGTCCCGGAGATCAGACGTCTGTTCGAAGAGGAGCTTTCATGAAACGGCTGCAAGGCGCTCACCCCCATATACTTGTTATCGGGGACATGATGATCGACCATTATCTGTGGGGGGGATGTGAGCGGATTTCCCCGGAAGCTCCGGTGCAGGTCGTCGATATCGCGCGCGAGACGACGGTACTCGGAGGTGCTGGAAATGTGATCAATAATCTGGTGACCCTTGGAGCCAGAGTCAGCGTAGCGGGTGTGATCGGAAATGACGAAAACGGTCAGGAATTACGCAGTATGCTGTTTAATCTGGGTGCCGGATGCGAAGGGCTGATTATTCAAAACGGCCGGAAAACCTCTAAAAAAAGCCGTATCATCGCCTCAAACCAGCAGATTCTCCGTTACGACAAAGAGTCCAAAGATGCGATCAGCGATCACAGCGCTGAATCGGTAATTGCTTATGTCAGATCGGCAATCGATTCATGCGATATCGTCATTATCTCCGACTACGGTAAAGGGGTTATTACCGAACCGGTCGCACAGGGGATTATAACAGCGGCTAAAAGTGCGGGGAAAAAAGTCCTGGTCGATCCCAAGGGGAAAGATTATTCCAAATACCGCGGTGCTTACCTGTTGACTCCGAACAAAAAAGAGGCCTCAGAAGCGACGGGCATCGCGATTAAAGACGAAGCCTCGTTGCGTCAGGCACTCCTTTCATTGAAAGAGACGTGTGATCTTGAGTGCTCGATGATTACCCTCTCCGAAGACGGAATCGCGATTTATGATGAGACGATGCACCGCTTTCCGACGGTAGCCAAAGAGGTCTTTGACGTCACCGGTGCGGGAGATACGGTCATCGCTTCTCTCTCGTTTGCTTTGAGTGCGGGCTTAGGGATCGATGAAGCGGCACCGTTTGCGAATCATGCGGCGGCAGTGGTCGTCGGCAAGATCGGTTCGGCTACCGTCACGCTCGATGAGATCGATACATACGAGTCAAGTCTGCACCAAAGTACATCGGATGCCCATATCAAAACGCAAGAGGAGATCGTCTCCATTTCCGAGCGGCTCAAAAAAGAGGGAAAAACGGTCGTTTTTACCAACGGATGTTTTGATATCCTCCATGTCGGGCATGTCAAATATCTTCAGGAGGCGAAAAGCTACGGTGATGTGTTGATCGTCGGACTTAATTCGGACAGTTCGGTACGAGAGCTCAAAGGACCGACACGCCCCGTCAATCCCGAAGCCGACCGTGCGTATATCCTAGCAGCGCTCGAAGCGGTCGATTACGTGGTATTATTCAGTGATGATACCCCGTATGAACTTATCAAAAGTGTAGCACCCGATATCCTCGTCAAGGGGGGGGACTATGAGGGAAAAAGCGTTGTTGGAGCGGAATTTGCTAAAGAGTTGAGACTGGTGCAATTTGTGGACGGCAAAAGTACGACCGCCACGATCGCACGTATAAATGAATCCAAAGGGACATCATGCTGAAAAAACTGATTTTAGCCGCTATTTTAAGTACCGGTGCATTTGCCGCACACCAAATCGAGGCCAATGTCAATGACCGTGAAGTGGAAGGGCAGATCCGCCTTGATATGGGACGTATGGGGAATGTGATGAAAAACACCTTCCTCGGGGGACGCTTTTTAAACGGAGACAATAATAATAGCAAGACGATTGTCGATCCAAAACCTTTGGCGGAAGTATCACTGATGGTGCAGCGGACGGTGCAAGGGGTACCGGGATTGAAATTGGGATTCGGGATCAAGGGGGAGTTTGTCAAATTTGACGGATACCGCTATGCAGCCATTCCTATCGGGGCTGAAGCGGAACTTCGTTTGCCGCTGAATACCCCGTTTCCGTTTTATCTGGGCGGAGCATTGTATTATGCACCGTCAGCCCTTTGTTTCAAAGACGGAGACGGCTATTTTGAGAGCCGTATCCATCTGGATGCCGAGCCGGTTGATAATGCCCGTGTCGAAGTAGGATACCGCAAAATCGATACCGATGTGAAAAATCAGAAGGTTACGTACAATGATGCGTGGTATTTCGGATTGAGACTCGATTTTTAAAATTCGGCTACGCTTGCCGCTAAGGCACTAAAGCTTGTCTCTTTCGAGGCAGATTTTTTCTGCCGCTTCAATTACTTCTTGCGCCTTAATGCTTTTCATACATTCGTGATGTCCGAGCGGACATTCGCGCTTCATGCAGGGGGCGCACTCCATATCGTGTCGGACGATGATACTCTTTTCGTTTTGCCATTGTGAGGTTTCGAGATGGCGGGTTGGTCCGAAGATGGCGACGGTCGGAACCTGATACGCCGCAGCGACGTGCATCGGGCCGCTGTCGTTGGTGATGAAGAGGTCCAGCCCCCCTATATGTGAACACAACTCCTGTACCGATGTTTTTCCGGCCAGATTGATAACATCCACTCCGTTCAAACGCGCTTCGATATCGTTTGCCATCTCCACTTCGTTCGGTCCGCCGAAGATGACGATATTGTATCGGCCGGCAAAAAAGCGGGCCACATCTGCAAATTTTTCGGGATACCATCGTTTGGCGCTTCCGTATGTCGCACCCGGATTGATCCCTAAAGTCGGACGTTCGTAGGGATGGGGCGGGATATGGAGTTTCAGTTTGCCGATCACGAGCGGTTGAGGAGTGAGGCTTTGGGCGATGTCACGGTACTGTTCCACCAGATGGGAAGGGTGTTTGGGCTTGATTGCATGGGTGAGCAAAAGACGCGAATGCCAGTTGGTCCGCCCTGCCGTTATGGGTGTATCGCTCCAAAAGAGCAGAAGCGAGGAGTGGAGCTGATTACGGAATGTGAGAGCCATGTCATGACGCCCCAAGGTTTTGGCAAAGCGGTAGGTGTTGAGGAAACGGTTTCCCCCTTTTTTGGTCTCATCCACGAAGGAACGGACACATGCCGGGTGATGTTTGAGTGCTTCGAGACTTACATACGAGCCGACCATCGTGAGTTCGGCATCGGGATAGACCGTGTACAACGCTTCGATCGCAGGGGTCGCCATGACGGCATCCCCGAGCCAGTTGGGCAGTACGACAAGGATTTTCACAGAGGCTCCTTGGGAGTGTAATAATAGAGCGGCGAACCAGTCAATGTCAGTCTATCGGTATGCAGAGACTCTCCGTCACGTAAACAGAGTTCGAGACTCTGGACAAGGTGCACCTCTAATGTCCCGATAGACATCCATTCGACATGCAAAAGCCCGCGGGGAGTGTCGCATAAGAGGGTATGGCGCCCTTTTCGTTCCCCGTAGCCGACAAATTCGGCATCACTCATATGGGAGAGCATCGTTTTGTAGGCGGCGAATGCACTTCGTTTTCGTATCCCCTCGCGGTTATCGACCAATCCGTATCCCGGAGCGATGAGCTGGTGCCAGTAGACGCTTCGTGCATGCTGGGAGGCGAAAGCGAGAAGGTGATAGCGAACCATATAGTCGGCATACTCTTCTTCGCTGACACACTCAAATTCGCTGGTCGGAGCATATGGGGCGGTATTCTTGATCGGCCAGTTAGTTTCGGTGATGACCACTTCGCCGTTCGTCTTCGGACTCATCTGAGCCAGTGTCGCGAGCAGACGGATCTTTTCGACCAAATTTAGCCCCATCTGAGTATTTTCGGGAGCGCCGCGGCGATCGACGTACAAGAGGCTTCCTACCGCGTCAAAGCGGATCTTTTTGAGATTGAACAGGGTGTGGGCGCTGTAGTGGTATTCGAAATCGATGACCTGAGAACCAATCAGTTTCAGATGGGGAAAACGGTTTTCTTTGAGTTCATACGCGATTGCAAAAAAGTCCAGATATTCATTGACGCTGAAAAATCCCCATTTGGCGCGGTTGATCGTGCTGCCGATGAGGTAGGTGTCACAGATACCGTTGAGAGCTTCAAAAATCTGGATGAAGTGGTCGCGGGAAAGAGAGGTGCTGGTGATGTGTTCCCGATCTTGCAGGAGTGCGACAATGATCTTTTTTCCCTTAAAGCTTCGGATAAATGCTGCATACTCCTGCAATCGGTCCATTTCCCAAAGAGGGATGCGTATAAGAACTTTTTTAACTCCCAACTCATCAAGAAGGTAGGGGGTGACATTCGGCTCTTTGTCCAGGTTGACACCCATGCCGAAAAACTCTTCTCCGCGGATTTCGCGCCGCTGTAAAAAAGGGATCGTAAAGACGGCAATCGGCAGTGTAATCAGTGCGATCAGGAATGTTTTGATGAGGGAGGGCAGAGCGCTCAACCGCATTTTTCGTTTAAGGGCCTTATCACGGATAATGGCAGGCTGATCGGAATAATGATCCCAGGCAAACGGTTCTTTCATGGGCGTATTATAGCGTTTTCTTTACTCTTAATCGGGTAAAATACGGACATTACTCAAAAGGCGCTTTTATGAACATACTGGTGGTACGCAACGACAAGCTGGGCGATTTTATCACGGCACTTCCGACCTTCTATGTCCTCAAACACTACAATCCCGCCAACCGTATTATCGCTCTCGTGGCACCCTTGAACCGTAAATTGGCCGAATCGTGTGATTTTATCGATGAGGTGATCGTCGATGAGAGTGAAGATATTCTCGAACTCGCTTTTAAAATTAAGCAAGCTCGCATTGACGCTTCTCTCACCCTTTTCTCCAATACCCGCGTAGCGCTTGCCCAGTTTATCGCCAGGATTCCGATTCGCATCGCCCCGGCCACGAAAATCGCTCAGATTTTTTATAACCGCCGCATCATGCAGCGGCGCAGCCGCGTGGAGATGGCGGAGTTTGAGTATAACCTGGAGCTTGCCAAAGCACTTTTCTCCGATATCAATCTTGATTTCCCCAAACCCCTGTTACGATTCGAGGGGTGTGACGAGGCGTATCGCCAGTTTTGTACAACATACGGGGTTTCAAAACCCGTTGTCGCATTTCATCCGGGTTTTGGCGGTTCATCCGATGCCAACTGGACGCTCGGCGAATACGTTGAACTGGTCCGTATCGCGGAAGCGGATGAAAACATCAATGTCGTTATGACATTCGGCCCCGACGAAGAAAAACTCTGTGAAGAAGCCAAAATACTTTTGGGAGAGAGTAGCGTGATCCTTTATCGTTCAGTGGGAAGTGTCGTCGATTTTGCTAGGCTTTTGAGCAGTTTTAAACTGTTTATAAGTACCTCGACAGGGACCTATCACCTTGCCAGCGCAAGCGGGTGTGAGACGTTCACCTTTTTTGCCGATACGCTGTTTGCATCGGCTGCACGGTGGAAAAGCATCGGGGAAGAGACAAAACAACACCATTATATGATTCCACTTGAACCGCAGGGTAGATCGGAAATGTTTGCAAAGGTTAGACAGGAACTGAAAATGAGGATTATGACTGGTTTTTAATGGACATAATTATTAAGTCTCCGGCTTTATTGGTGGAGTGTGTGGCTCCGCTGAAATTTTTTAAATCGTTTGTAAAATTTGTGTCCGAATAAAAATTATGAAAATGTTGAAAATGAGTCGATAAAAAACGATCCAGTTCCGACATCGCGTATTTCACATCGGAATGTTGAATCTTTTGAAGTAAAATCGGATGCAGCGGCGTGGTAAAAACATAAAGTTCTATATTCTCTCGTTTGCATATATCTCTGATCTGAAGCAAATAGTTAAGGCGAGTGGGATCAAGTCGTTTATACTCTCCATTGCTGTAAGAATTGACAAAAAATTCATTGGCTTCTTTTGTTGTCAGCAACTCATGCGTCTTTAAATCACTCCATTCCGGGGAATAGCCTTGCCCCTCTTTTGTAAAACGCGGGACGGCGTTCTTATCCGGAAACAGGTGATGATTAAGTGTTTTAAACGAAGCCCGAGTTGCATCTAACGAGAGAAGATGTGACCAGTTCATTTGAGATGTATTGTTAGGATTAGTGAGGAAATTCAATTCTTTATTGCGTAAAAAATATTTATTGATCGGCAGGTCAGAGTTTAGGGTATACAGATCGACACCTAAAAAAATACGCTTAGGAAGTTTGTGATTTCTTTTCAGATAGATCAGAATGCCGAGAGAATCCTCTACCGTAGCCGTTCCGACTCCAAAGTTATACGTCGACCCGTTAAACTCTTGACTCACTGTTTTCGGATCAATCGAATAGACGCGGCTGCTTCCAATCAAAATGTTATCGACAGGTTTTAAAGAAGCAAAATAATTAACTTTTTCGGTTCGGTCGTCATTGGCAAATTTATATCGGATGTGAAGAAAATTGTGTTTTGTCACATCATATGGATCAATAATATAATTGAAAATACCAAGAAATCCGATGAGTGAAAAACAGAGAAGAAGAACTAATGTACCCCATTTTTTTGGATTAAAAGTTGGATTAAAAATTGAAGTATAAAAATTCATGGACACCACTCATATTTAAAATTGCGATCAATAGGATTGTCGATGTAAAGATCAGCCATCCTAAATTGTGTTTATAGGTATTATGTAATTGAGTACTGTTTTTAAACAGCATAACGAGCATAAAGGTTAAAAAGATGATGGGAAAAATATATTTTTCCGCATAAATATTATTGAGCCAACTATCTGAAATCAGAATAAGCGGTATTTTGGATGCAATCCATTGATTATACGGAGTAGCCGGCAGCAAGACACCATGGTTGCCGATCATGCCGTAAAGGATATTAGAGGCATGCGACCAGTCTTTTGATCGGAAGAAGATCCAGGTGATGTTGATGAAATTGAACGTAATGAACCAGGCGAGCAG
>Ga0265297_10000694_pt1 | contig 93618 bp, 104 predicted proteins | sample Munlanlwell13791_FD_192502 | JGI IMG/M metagenome (GOLD analysis project Ga0265297, IMG submission 192502) | Leachate microbial communities from a municipal landfill in Southern Ontario, Canada - Leachate well 137-91 | ecosystem: Engineered > Solid waste > Landfill > Unclassified | place... | reverse complement strand
TTAAAACCGTCACTGGCGATAGAAGCCCAGAGAAAATTTTATGTATTGATAAACTGGAAACTCGAGCCTGTCTCCATGCCGAAAGAGATCCGTAATACCGTTCTTATGGGTGCCGGAGAAGTTATCTTTTGCCTGGTGACCTTTTACCTCACCTTTCTTACTTACCAACCTCAGCGTTAAGTACCAAAATATTTTTCTTGCTTGACAAAACCACATTTATAGGATATATTTAATCTTGTTAATAGTTTAATATCTTAACTATTAAGGAGGTTAAATATGATCCAGGCCCCTTTATCCGAGTTTGCCGATAAAATGAGTGAAATCATGCCTGTGATAGTAAAGGAATTCGCAAGGCGTGAAACGCATGAGCTTTACAAAAGCAAGATCACTCTGGCCCAAATGCTGGTCTTAAGCTGCTTACATGAGAAGAGCGATGCCAAGATGAAGGACCTGGCAAGCTTCATGAAGGTCTCAACTGCGGCCATGACCGGTATAGCAGACAGGCTTGTCAGGGACGGTTATGTCTGCCGAGTTTATGAGCCGCGGGACAGGCGGGTCATTAAGGTAAAGCTGACCGCCAAAGGAGAGGAGCTTCTGCAGAAGATCAACAGGCAGCGCCGGCAGATGGTCATTGATGTATTCGGCAGGCTTAAGCCACAGGACCGCTCGGATTATTTAAGGGTTATAACGCAAATCAGGGAAATATTACTTAACGAAGATGAAGAAGGCCATTAAAAATAGATCTGGAATATCAGAGATAAAAGCCTCAGGCGCACAAAGAGTTATTACCGCTTTGTTGATCAGCCTTTCTCTATGCTTTTCGCTGGCGCAGGCGGCGGACCGGCAAGACGCCTCATCAAAGGAGGCCAGGAATGCAGAGATGGATATGGCTATTTTCATCGCCTCCGGCACGCAGGAAAGGGTATTAAAAATCGGCATCGTTGACTGCATGCTTTACGCCTTAAAGAAAAATCACGATATCCTTATCAATAAGATAAATCCTAAATTAAAAGAAGACGACGTCAAAATTGCTCAGGCGGAATTTGAGCCGGAATTTACCCTTGATTATTCGGTTGAAGACAATACCGAGGCAACAACTAACATCTTCCAGGGGGCGGGGAATGTCAATTCCAACGAAAGGGACCTTAGCGCGGGGGTCGCAGGCAAATTATATGCCGGCACAGAATATAGTTTTGATGTTGCGACCCAGCGGTTCAAGAACAACTCCCCAATCCAGACCCTTAATCCCTCTTATTCGGTAATTCCGACGCTGACCATTACCCAGCCGCTTTTAAGGGGGTTTGGGACGCAGATAAATAAAGCGGATATCTTTATCGCCAGGAACAATAAACTGGAATCAATAAGTTCTTTCAAGGACACTGTCATAAAGGCCATAAGCGACGTCAAGAGGGCCTACTATAACTACATTCTTTTCCTGGAAAGTTACTCGATAGAAAAGCTCGCGTTCGAGAGGGTAACCGACCTGCTTGAAATAAATAAGGCGCGGTACTCAAAAGGCCTGGTGAGTTCGGTGGATTTACTGGAGTCCGAGGCGGCGGTAGCGCAAAGGGAAAGAGTCCTGCTTGCTTTTGAAGCCGAATTGAAAAAAGCGGAGGATGAACTAAAATACATTACGAATATCGTAGATGATCCGGAAGTCTGGAACGCGAAAATTGAGTTACTTGATAAGCCGCTTTTTAAGCCGGAAAAAGTTGATTTTGCGAATGCGGCGAAAAACGCATTTACGTTCAGGCCGGATTATGAAGCGGCTAAAATAGATCTGAAGAACCGCGATATCCGGATAACGGTCGCTGAAAACGCGCTGTTGCCGACGATAGACCTGACGGGAAGCTTTGGTTTGAACGGCCTGGGCGAAGATTACAAGTCGGCGTTAGGCAAGGCCAATTCCAATTATCCTGATCTGTCGGCAGGAGTCCAGATTACCATCCCCTGGGGTGGCGGGGAAAGGGCGGAATACGACCAGAGAAAGTTAGAAAAGGCGCAGGCGCTATTGGCATTGAGGAAATTAGAACAGGGCATCATCCTGGAGGTCAGAGACAGGGTCAGGGAAGTAAATATCCAGGCTAAGCAGGTAGGGGTCGCCAGGTTCCTGAGAGCGAAGGAGCAGGAGAACTACGCAGCGCAAAAGGAGCGTTACTCCGCCGGCCAGGTTTCTACACACGACATGCTGGATTACCAGGATAAATTGTCCCAGGCAGAATTGGGGTATGTAAGGTCGTTAATAGAATATAATTATGCGATAATCAATTTAGACAGAACACAGGGGTTGACACTGGTCAAAAATGATATTAAATTAGAGGATAACTAAGCGCTGCATGCAAAGGAGCAGGGATATGCAAAAGAAATTCTTATATTTCATCCTCATCTTTCTTGTGGGAGTGATATCCGCCGGCTGTGAGAAGCAAAAGCAACAGGAACCCCGGGAAGAGGTGATACCGGTAAAAGTTTCCAGGGTAGCACTGAAGGACTTTAACGAGACGATAGATTATGTCGGTAATATCAAGGCGCAGGACGAGGCGATAATTTACCCGAAGGTCAGCGGGAAAGTGATTCAAAAATGCAAAGAGGACGGCACCCGCGTAAGCAAAGGAGAGATAGTCGCCTATATCGACCGCGATGAAGTCGGTTTTAAATTTGAAAAAGCGCCGGTAGAAAGCCCTTTAGACGGCACGATCGGCAGATGTTATGTTGATATCGGCACAAATGTTACCCCGCAGACACCTATCGCCCTGGTTGTTGATCAGGAGAAGGCAGAAATTACCCTGGATATTCCGGAGAATAAATTACCGAGGGTTTCTTTAGGGCAGCAGGCGGAGATTAACGTCGACGCATATCCGTCAGAGGTTTTTATCGGGTCCGTTACCAAGGTCAGCCCGGTTGTGAATCCTGAAACTCGCGCGGCGCCTGTCGAGATAACCGTCGATAACGCGGGGTACCGCTTGAAATCAGGGATGTTCGCCAGGGTAAAGCTTATTATCAAGCAATACAAAGGCGCCGTAGTTGTCTTAAAAGAGGCGATCATGGGCCATGACCCGGATTTCTACTTGTATGTTATTGAAAATAACCGTGCTGTTTCGAAGAAGATTAAACTGGGTGCCAGGCAGGGGCAGCATTTTATGGTAGCAGACGGATTAAAAGAAGGCGATCTGACGGTGGTCATGGGACAGCAAAGGCTTTATGAAGGCGCTAAGGTGATCGTTGAGGAAGAAAAATCCGGACCTGCTCCGGGCACAAGGAGCGAGGGTTAAATGAACCTACCTGAATTCGGGGTAAAAAGGCCGGTTACGAATTTAATGATATTCTCGGCCATACTTATCATGGCGTTATACAGCCTTACGCGCTTAGGCATTGATATGATGCCGGAAATCGAGCCTCCCGCGATCACCGTAATCTCAGGTTATCCGGGCGCGGGCCCTGAGGACGTTGAAATAAAGGTTACCGAGGAACTGGAAAACCAGCTTTCTACTACCCCGGGCCTGGAAAAAATAACCTCATATTCTTCGGAAGGCGCCTCCGTTATAACCATGAAGTTCATTTGGGGGACAAACCTTGATGAGGCTTCAAATGATATACGCGACAGGATAGAATTGGCCAAGAAGTCCCTTCCGGATATCCCGGATGAAATGGACAACCCCTTCATCTTCAAGTTCAACTCCTCTAATATACCGATTATTTTCATGGGATTTACTGCGGACCAGACTTATCCTGAATTACACGATATGATCGACCAAAGGATAGGAGACGCGATAAGGCAATTGCCCGGAGTTGGTACGGTTCAATTCCAGGGATTCGGGTTACAACGTCAGATAAATGTCTGGATAGACAGGACGCGCTTAGAAGGTTACGGTTTTTCCGTGCTTGACATAACAGGCGCCTTGAAGAAAGAAAATATCACCCAGCCGGTAGGAAACCTAAAGACCGGCCTGACGGATTATCTTATCAGGCTCCCGGGTGAATTTACGAGCCCGGAAGAGATAAATACGGTCATCCTGGGAAAGCGACAGGGGAAGATAATTTACCTGAAGGACGTTGCCAGGATCGAGGACGGGTTCAAGGAAGTGACAAACCAGGTGCGCATAAACACAAAACGCGGGCTCATGATGATGGTGCAGAAACAAAGCGGCACGAATACCGTTGCCGTGGCAGAGCGCGTCAAAAAGAAGCTTGCTGAGTTGACGCCTTCTCTTCCTAAAGATGTCAAGATGACCATCATATTCGATACTTCAAAGGATATTATTGACTCGGTAAACTCTCTGAAGTCCACTCTCTGGACAGCGATATTCCTGGTGATCTTCGTCGTCTGGTTTTTCCTGCGTTCTTTCACTCCCAGTATGATCATCGCCCTGACAATCCCCTTCTCGCTGCTTATTAGTTTTATCTACCTTTTTTTGAGCGGAAAGACGATCAATACTATAAGCCTCTCTTCTATTGCCATTGCCTCAGGCATGGTCGTAGATAATGCAATTGTAGTTGTAGATAATGTGTTCCGCAGACTTGAAAAAGGCAACCGGCTAAGAGAGGCTGCGATTTTCGGCGCCTCTGAGATGTACCTGGCTATCGCTGCTTCAACATTGACCACCGTAGTCGTATTTTTACCGATGTTTTTTATCCCCGGAGTAGTCGGGATAATTTTCGGAGAGCTGGCGGTAATTGTCACGGTAACTCTCATTGCCTCCCTTTTTACTGCGGTTACTTTCAGCCCGATGCTCTGTTCCAAATGGCTGAAGGCGAACGGCTCTAATGCGGTTTCAAGCGTTGAGCAGGGAGAGAAAAAACGCAAAGGCAGGCTTTATGAGTTATCGGAGCGGATATTTAATGTGATAGAGGATTTTTACTCAAGGCTGCTCGGACGCTGTTTAAGGCACAAGGCATTTGTGGTTTTTGGGTTCTTTGTGATGTTTGTCCTGAGTTTGTTATTGGCCCCGCTCGTAGGGTCGGAGTTTATCCCCGAAGAAGACACAGGGGACCTTCGCATCACGATCCATCTTCCTATCGGCACCAGGATGGAGGAGTCGGATAAGGCGGCTAAAAGGATAGAAGAGATCCTAAGGCAGGATCTAGGGACAGAGGCGAAATATTATTATTCAAGAAGCGGTTCTGTCGCCGGTATAGGCAGGGCATTTGAAGGCTCCTCCGGGTCGCATGTGGTGGTGGCAGGCGCAAAGCTGGTGCCTAAGACAGAAAGAAAAAGGTCCGTAAAAGACGCAGCGCAGGTATTAAGAGAAAAGATCAAAAAAATACCCGGGGTAATGAAAGTTGACATAACCTCCGGAAATCCCTTAAGCCGCCTCATAACAGGGGCTGGAGGCAAGCAGGTGCAGCTTGAGATCATCGGGCATTCGTTTGAAGAAACCGACGGGCTGGCGCAAAAAATAAAAGGCATCATGGAAAAGACCCCCGGAGCGGTTGACGTAAGTATTTCCCGGGAATTAAACCTGCCGGAATTAAAGATTGAAATAGACAGAGAAAAGGCCTCGGCGCTGGGGCTCACCATGAGCCAGATAGCCAGCACGTTGAAGACCTACATCCAGGGTTCAACCGCAAGCAAATATCGGGAAAAGGGAGAGACCTATGACATCTATGTAAGGCTGGAAGAATCTTCCAGGGAGAAAATCGAGGACATAGAAAATCTTACGATTAACTCCGGAGACAGCCAGATAAAACTGTCCAATATCGCCCGGATCGTTGAAACCGTCAGCCCGCAGGACATAGAAAGAAAGAACCGCGAAAGGGTAATAAGGGTAGAATGTAATGTGTATAAGCGCTCCAGCGGCAAGGTGGTCGAAGACATACAGAAAGAGATAAAGTCTCTTATCCTGCCTTCCGGTATCTCGCTAAACTTCGGCGGAGAAGCGGAGGAACAGGCAAAGGCATTTAAGGACTTGTTACTTCTTCTTCTGCTGGGCATATCGCTGGTATTCATGGTCATGGCTGCCCAGTTTGAGTCATTATTGGACCCTTTTATCGTCATGTTTGCGATTCCCTTTACCTTTATAGGCGTGATTTGGGGATTTATCATAACCGGAACCACATTGAGCATAGTCACTTTCCTGGGGATAGTAATGCTCATGGGTATCGTTGTGAATAACGCCATCGTATTAATCAGTTATATCAATATCATGCGCGCGCGAGGGCTTTCTATGGTGGACGCGGTCAAAAGGTCTGGTAAAGAAAGGTTAAGGCCCATTTTGATGACCACAGTTACTACATTAGCCGGCCTTTTTCCTTTGGCAATCTCTCGCAGCGAAGGCTCTGAAGTCTGGCAGCCATTGGGGATCACCATGATCAGCGGTTTGACCGTCTCTACCTTGATCACGCTGCTTTTTGTGCCTACGATGTATGCGGTATTCGAGTCAAGGCTAAAAGGAAACGGAGCAAAGAATAAATGAATAAAATGGTGATGATCGCTTATAATGAAGCTATCGACGTTGATGTCATGGAAATGGTGGAAACGTGCGGCTTAAAGAATTATACTAAGATTATGGGTGTGTTCGGGAAAGGGGAGGCCTCCGGCACGCATTTAGGCGATGATATCTGGCCGGGAGAAACAATATCCTGTATATTGCCTGTGGAGATAAAGAAGCAGAAATGCTTCTTTCCTGTGTCAGGAAAGCAAGAGGGAAACTCTCCCGGGAGGGGATCAAGGCGTTTGTCATGCCATTGGAGAGCCATACATAAAAATGAAAAAATGCCCTTTTTGCCTGAAGGACCAGCAGGAAGACGCGCTCTATTGCGATAAATGCGGCAGGCCTTTGACGGGAGAACAAAAGAAAAAGTGGTATTTCAGGGTAACCACGCTCATTATTGCCTTCGTAAGCATCGGCCCCCTGGCCTTACCGCTGGTATGGTTTAATCCCCATTTAAGCCGCAGGGCAAAGATCGCCGTTACTGTTATCGTAAGCGTCGCGACCTATTTCCTTGTTTTGGTATTAATCGAATCTATAAAGGTTATTTATACTTATTATCATACAATATTTACTTTTTAATAAGGAGGGGAAAAGAAATGAAGGCATTGTTGATGCTTTTGGGGTTTGTGTTCATGAACAGCGCAAGCGCTCAGGATTCCGGAATGATCGGTGCTAAAAATGTGGTGTTGGAAACGACGCAAGGGATAATCGAAATAAAACTCCTGCCGGAGGTTGCACCGAAGGCGTGTGAGAATTTTACGAAACTCGTTGAGAAAGGGTATTATAACGGCTTGATATTTCACCGGGTGATAAAGAATTTCATGATCCAGGGCGGTGACCCTACAGGGACCGGCCGGGGAGGTAATTCAGTCTGGGGAGTTCCTTTTGAGGATGAATTTAACCCGGCAGTAAAGTTCGATAAGCCGGGCATATTGGCGATGGCCAATGCCGGCCCCAGTACAAACGGCAGCCAATTCTTTATCACTACGGTCGCGACCCCCTGGCTTAATATGCACCACACCATTTTTGGTAAGGTGGTGTCCGGGATGGACGTAGTAAATAAGTTGGAGGCAGTTGAGGTGGACGGCTCGGACAGGCCCCTTAAGGAACAAAAGATCGTAAAGGCGTATTTGAAATAGCCTGTGGTTGCAAGACAGAAGCGGAACGGGATGACGAACAAAAAAGGCTTTACTCTCCTTGAGGTTCTCTTTGTTGTGATCGTTATCGCGATCCTGGCGGCAATTATTATCCCGAGGATACTTCTTACCCAAATGACGGCCAAGCGCAATGCCTGTAAGGCCAACGTAGCCTTTATCAATAAGCAGGTAGAATTGTATTATTTCAATACCGGCAGCTGGCCAAGCGAATATATGGAAGAAATGATCCCGCCAACCAGCTACGATTATTTTCCCGACGGCCTGCCGAGTTGCAAGGTCAGCCCCGGCTCACGTTATTCCTTATATAGCGGAGAATTGAGCCATCGCGTAATAGATGATGAGCTTACAGACGGAATAGATTTTCTTCACCGCCACGAACCCGGTATGCCTTAGAATATGAATCACATGCTGAAGGATAGAAGAGGTTTTACGCTTTTGGAGGTATTGTTTGTAGTAATCGTAATCGCCATTCTTGCAGCGATAGTAATTCCAAGGCTATTGCTTACCGAGTTGACTGCGAAGGAAAATGCCTGTGACGCAAATATCGCAAATATAAATAAGCAAGTTGAGTTGTATTACTTTAACACCGGCAGTTGGCCAAGTGATTATTTAGATGAAATGATTCCTCCTACAAGCTACGATTATTTTCCTGACGGTCTCCCAAGCTGCCCAATTACGCCCACTTCACGCTATTCTTTAGGGGGGACTAGTCGCAGGGTAATAGACAGCGAAAATACGGAAATGGGCATACGCCATCGCCACGAACCAGGTATGCCTTAAAGAGCGGTTCTTATGCTGAAAAGCGATAAGGGTTTTACCCTTCTTGAGGTATTATTTGTGGTTATTGTGATCGCCATCCTCGCCTCTATTGTCATCCCCAGGTTACTGCTTACTCAAAGAACCGCCAAAGAGAATGCCTGCGCCGCAAATATCGCAATGATCAATAAACAGATTGAACTATTTTATTTTAATATAGGCAGATGGCCTTGGTCATTGTCAGAAATGGAACCACCCACAACCTACGACTACTTTCCTCAGGGTTTACCTGATTGTCCGGTAAGCGGTTCAGACTATGAAATGGATATTGACAGTCATCGTGTTTACAGCGTCGGAACAGAGCATAACCACCTTATCCCGAGGCCGTGATCGTCTCCTCGCTAATAATATGAAAAAAGGTTTTACACTGCTTGAAGTTCTATTCGTGGTGATTGTGATTGCCATCCTTGCGGCGATAGTAATCCCGAGGTTATTGCTTACTCAAGAAACTGCCAAAGAAAATGCCTGCGCAGCCAATATCGCGAACATAAATAAGCAGGTAGAGCTGTATTATTTCGAAACAGGAAGCTGGCCTAGCGAAGGCCTAATGGAAATTACGCCGCCCACAACTTATGAATATTTTCCTAATGGAGTTCCCAATTGTCCGGTTTCAGGTATTAACTACATGATAAATCCTGCTACCCATAGAGTTCTTGAGTATGGTATTAGCGGAGAAAAGCATGATCATCAAGGGATGTAGGAATGTAACCATGCTGGATTCTAAAGAAGTTTGCCCAACCATGTTATTCCCGGTGCTTAACAGATTTCTTAAAAAAACAAGGTATGATGGGCAGGGCAAATAATAACACGAATAAGAGCGGTTTTACGCTCCTTGAGATCCTGTTTGTGGTGATAGTGATCGCCATCCTTGCGGCAATCGTGATCCCCAGATTATTGCTCACTCAACAAACGGCCAACGAAAATGCCTGCGCAGCCAACATCGCAAACATAAATAAGCAGGTTGAGCTCTATTATTTAAACACCGGCAGCTGGCCGAGTCTCATGATGGAGGAAATGATCCCGCCGACCACTTACGACTATTTTCCGGACGGCCTCTCAGCCTGTCCGGTGTCAAATGTTAGTTATAACTTAAACGACAATACCCATCGCGTTCAAGAATACGGTCCAAGCCAGGAAAAACACGACCATCATCGTCTAAATTGATATTAAACACCCATTTTTTTCTTGACAATTCGGCATAAGGGATTATAATTAAAGAAATAGTAAAATTTTACTATGTTATCATGCTGGGTCTTAACTACTTAAAATTGAGGGAGTTATGCAAATGCAGTGGGAAACCAAGACAGAAGATAAATTTAAATTGATGATTTCCAAGATACCGGTCTTCCACAGGAAGATCACCGAGGTCACGGTAAGGGATAGGGCGCAAGAGAATGCCAGGTCAAGGAACTCAACAGAAGTCACAGAACAGGATGTGATCGGCGCGTTCTTTTCCGACGTGCCTTCCCCTTTTTACAGCCTGATGATTCGCCTTTTAGATCAAACCGGCTTTGACTATAAAAAATACGGCTTCCCCAGGGAAATAAAAACTTAAAATAAACGATATGAAGATCGCTGTTATCGGCGCAGGTTCTATCGGTTGCCTGGTCGCCGGTTATCTGAAATTAAAAGAAGAAGAAGTAACGCTGGTCGGCAGGCCGGACTCGGTAAAAGCGATAAAAGAAAGCGGGCTCCAGATCTCGGGGTGCCGGGGAGATTCTTTAATAGAGATCGGGATTTCCGAAAGGCTTGATTATAAGCCGGATCTGGCAATTCTTGCCACCAAGACCCAGGATGTTGAGCAGGCCATCAAGGATAATCTTAGCTTACTTTCAGATGCGCTTATTTTAACCACGCAGAACGGAATGCACGCGGACGATATTTCCGCGGGATTATTGCGGAAAGAAAATATCCTTTCCAGTATAGTGATGTTCGGTTCCACGTATCTGACGCCCGGGAAGATAGTGCACAATTTTGAAGGCAGCTGGATAATCGGCAATATTTTCTCCGGCAATGACGACAGAGTCATTAAGGTTTCTCATATATTAAACAAGATATTCCCGACGATTGTCGCTGAAAATTTAAAAGGAATGAAGCTCCTGAAGGTTTTTGTCAATGCCAATAACTGTATCCCCGCGATATTGGGCCAGAGCATGCAGGAATCTTTTAAGGATACTGAAGTTTGCCGCATCAGCATAAATATATGGAAAGAAGGCCTCGGCGTAGTTGCAAAATCAGGGATTGAGCTTGTTTCTCTGCCGGATTTTCCTTTAGAGCGGATGACAAAGCTTTCCTCGATGCCCACAGTAGAGGCTGCCAGGATTTTCTCAAGTATCATGGGCAACTTAAGCAAAGAGCCTCTCTATGGGTCAATATTACAGAGCATAAAGCGGGGCAGGCCTTCCGAGATAGACTATATCAACGGTGAATTTGTGGCGCTTGCCAGGGCAAGCGGGTCAAAGGCCCCGCTGAATGAAATGCTTGTCGAGATGGTGCATAACGTTGAAAAGACAAAAAGATTCTATAGCAGCCGGGAATTGATCGAAAGCACAAAAGAGTTGATAGTATAAGAAAGAACCTTTATGGTCGATACCCCTTTTCCAAAATTAAAGTTAACGGTGGCCAATGTCTACGGCCATTGTTACCACGGATATAAAAAAGGCGACGAGATCATCCTGGAGGATTTTACGCATCCACCCGAGCACTTTTGCCTGGGCCTGGCCCACGCGCTTTTCCCTGTGATATACGCCTTGAGTTTCGGCGCGATGTTCCCCTTTCGCGACAACCAGCGTTCGCTTATGATCACCTGCCCCGACGGAGGGAAGCTCGAGTTTAAGGCCGAGGTCCTGGATAAGAGCGGTAATGTCCAGGTTATCCCGAAGGACCGCAGCTTCTCGGGCCCGAATCCTAAAAAAATGATAATCGAAGTGGTCCAGGCGAAAGGAAAATGCACTTTTGGTTATAAGGTAGGAGACAAGTGGGAAACAACCGGCCTGAAATGCATACCTGGATTTTGCGGCGCGGCGTTCCACTGCGCCTTCCCGGCGCTTTTTGCCCTTAATTTCGGGGCCAAATTTTTCTTTATGGAAAATCCGGATTCCATCGATACGGTCACCTGCCCGGACGGAGGAAATATTATATTTAAGGTAACGAGGGTAGAGGAATAAGATGAAAAAAAGAAGAGTAGTTATAACGGGATTAGGGGTAGTTTCACCCAACGGCATCGGCAAGGATAATGCCTGGGCCGGCATGTCGGGAGGCAAGTCCGCAGTAAGGTTAGTGGACGGCTTTGATGTCTCCGTCTTTAACACAAAGATCGCCGCAGAGGTCAGGGATTTCGATCCTTTTAAGCTCGGGCTTACTCACGAAGAGGCGGTACGCATGGACAGATATGTGCAGTTCGGCGTGGTCGCAGGAGACATGGCGATAAAAGACTCAAAGCTTGATTTTTCCAAGGTCAACCTGGAACGCGTAGGCGTGTGCCTGGCCAACGCCATTTGCGGCACAAAATATATGGAAGAGGAATTCGCGCTCGTTACGGAAGACGGGAAGAACCCGATCGACCCTGCTAAAGTGCGGCCTGACCTTTATGACGCGGCGATGTTCAATACGCCTTCCATAGAAATAAGCGCACGCTACGGTTTAAAAGGCGTCTGTAACACCTTATCCACTGGCTGCACCGCCGGGACGGATTCATTGGGGTTCGGTTTAGAGACTATACAGGACGGAGAACAGGATATTATGATCTGCGGGGCGGCAGAGGCCCCGCTCACACCGATAACCTTCGGCGCGTTTGATGTGGTCAACGTCCTGGCTGTAAACAATGAACACCCGGAAAAGGCATCACGGCCGTTCGATAACAAGCGCAACGGTTTTGTTTTATCCGAAGGCGCGGGTATTCTTATACTGGAAGAGTTAAGCCATGCCTTGAAGCGCAACGCGCACATTTACGCGGAGGTGCTTGGGTTCGGCACGAGCTGCAACGCCTTCCATATGACGGACCTGCCGGCTGACGGATCGGCAATGTCAAACTGCATTATCCTGGCGATAAAAGACGCCGGGGTCAAACCCACTGAAATAGATTATATCAATGCGCACGGCTCATCTACCCGCATGAACGACATATTTGAGACCGCCGCCTATAAAATGGTCTTCGGAGATTACGCTTATAAACTGCCGGCAAGCTCTTTAAAATCGATGATCGGCCATCCCCTGGCCGCGGCTAACGCCATAGAGCTTGTGATCTGTTCCATGATCTTCGCGAAGAATATTTTACCGCCGACAATCAACCAGGAAGAAAAAGATCCGTTGTGCGATTTGGACTATGTCCCTAACGTGGCAAGGGAGAAAAAGGTGAATATGATAATGAAAACAAGCAGCGGATTTTCGGGGATACATTCTTCATTAATCATAAAGAGGTTCTCATAAATGAATAAGAAAATAGCTGTAACGGGCATAGGGGTAGTGGCGCCTTCAGGGATTGGCAAAAGGCAGCTTTGGGCCAACGTCAAGTCCGGGCGCTCATTCATTAAAGAGATCACGCGTTTCGATGCTTCGAAATACCCGTCTCACATCGCCGGGCAGATAGATGAGCTTGATAAATACAGCAATGTCTCGGAGCGGCTGCGCAAGAAAATAGACGCCTTCTCTCACATGGCCCTGATTGCGTCGGAAATGGCGCTTGAGGACGCCGGGATTGACATCAAAAAAGAGGACCCTAACCTCGTAGGCATATTTTTAGGCAATGCCATCGGCGGATGGATGTACGCTGAAACCGAGCTGCGCGACCTCTATATAGAAGGCCGTGAAGGAGTATCTCCTTACATGGCCTCCGCGTGGTTTCCAGCAGCGCCCCAGGGGCAATTGTCTATTTATTACGGTATCAAGGGTTTTTCAAAAACAGTTGTCGCCGACAGGGCAGGCTCGCTTGAGGCCATCGGCTATGCGCGCAAGACCCTTGCAAAAGAAAAATTAAACCTGATCCTGGCAGGCGGCATGGAGGCGCCGGTGACCCCTTACGCGCTTCTTTGCTGCAATACCTACGGCGGCTTATCTGAAGATAACGCGCATCCGCAGGAAGCTTACCGGCCTTTTGACAGGAAGCGCAGCGGCTTTGTGATCGCGGAAGGCTCCGGCATCATGGTAATGGAAGATTTAGAAAGGGTGAAGGCTAGGGGCGGTAAACCCTTTGCTTATATAACAGGATACGCGACTACCTGCGACGGAAAAGACAGAATTAATCCGGATGTCTCCGGAAGACAGCTTGTCCGCGCGATAAAATTGGCTTTAGAGGATGCGCAGGCAAACAAAGATGAAATTGATTACATAAGCCTTGACGGCCTGGCCATAGATGACTGGGATAAGAGCGAGGCAGGCGCGATCCTTGAGGTTTTTGGCCTGCGTGCCAAGGATATTCCGGCAAGCTGCCCCAAATCGATGTTCGGCAACCTGCTGGGCGCATCGGGGGCGCTGGATTTAATAATTACGATACAGGCGATGGAGAACAGCCTGGTTCCTCCCACCGCGAACTTAGATGACCCTGACCCTCAGGGGTTAAATTATGTCATGAAAGAAGCCCGCTCAGCCGAAATAAAAAAGGCATTGGTGATTTCGCGCGGGAGAGGCGGGATAAATTCAGTGTTAGTAGTTGAAAAGGCGTAAAGGTTACGCCTCGCAGGGCTCGGCGTAAAATTAAAACAAAACGCCGGAGGCTGTTTTAATTTTAAAGGAGAGAAAATGAAAATATTGTTTGTCATGCCTAAAGTCGGCGCGTGGGCAACGCACGGAATACACAGGTCACCTAATCAGCTCTATGCCCATTGGGCGGCATATGTCCGGGAGAGGGGTTATGAAGACGTCGCGGTCATTGACGGGAAGGCGTTTCAAACACCGATGGATGAACTGGTTGAGCAGGTAAAGCAGAAAAACCCGGATGTGGTGGTTTTAGGCGAACAACTGCACGGTTACGGCGGATACGGCGTTTTACGCCATTTTAAGGAAGCCGCCTTAAAGATCAAGCAGGCGCTGCCTAAAACAAAAATAATCTTCGGCGGATTGTGGTATTCGGCTATGCCTGTGCCGACCCTGGAAGAAAATCCCGCGGTTGACTTTGTGGTAATGGGCGAAGAGGAGTCTTTCGGCGACTTAATAGAGGCTATAGATAAAAAGAAAGATTTCAAGGATGTGGGCGGAGTGACTTCGCGCGTTGGGGAGAAGATCGTGATGGGCCCGCATAAACCGTTGTTAGACGATTTGGATAAATTGCCGCTTCCGGCGTATGATCTGTTTCCCATGGACAAATATGTGGGGCACACCTATTGGAAACCGTTCGTGGATATGGTAAGTTCACGCGGCTGCCCCTCTGCATGCACCTTTTGTTATGAATGGGACCAGTTTGACCCGCGCTCTCCGTCGGACTTCCTGAAATGGCGCGCCAAGAGCCCGGAGCGCGTCATCGAAGAAATGGAGCTCCTGCAGAATAAATACGGGGTAAAGGTAGTGGTGATCCAGGACGATAATTTTAACGTTGACCCGGCGCGCGTCAAGAAATTCTGCGAACTCAAGAAGGCAAAAAAGATAGATATTAAATGGGTGTCGCTCGGCCGCGCAATTGACTGGGTAAATTGCGAGTCTATCCTGCCGCTCATGAAAGAAACCGGATTGTTCATGGGGGTTTTCGGCATCGAAGTAACCACTCAGTCGGAGCTTAAGAAAATCGCCAAGGGGATCACTATTGAAGAGATCAAGAAAACGATAGAGATCCTGCGCAGGAATGATATCGCTATCGTCGCCGATATCATGATGGGTTTTGATTATGATACCGAGGCGATCGTCAAGCAGAGGTTTGCTTTTACCGATGAGGTTGACCCGGATATCCTATGGGTCGGCTATGTGACTCCTGCTCCGAACTCACCGATGTGGAAGATAGCCTTAAAGAAGAACTGGATAGACCCCAAGAAAGTAGATTTCAGCACCTGGGATTTCTTGCACCCCGTCATCCCGACGGATCATCTTACGACGGAGGATTTAGGCCGCCTGGGTTCCTGGTGCATGCGGGAATTCTTCTCAAAACCGGGAAGGATTAACCGGATCATGGAGAGCAATTTTGATCCACTGGCAAAACTCTGTTTTCAGGATGTTATGAACGGCATAAATAAATGGGAGGCAGCCGCGACAAAGGGAGAAGTGCAGATTTAAAATGAAGTAAGGACGGTTCTTAAAATGAGAACCGCCCATACTATAAGAACAGCGAGGGAACCATGGACACAAAAGAGAAGATCAGGGGCGTCTTAGTGAATCTGCTTAAAATAAAACCGGAAGAATTAAAGGACGGCATCAATCTTTCCGACTCTATCGGCGTTGATTCTACCGAGATGGTCGAGACGGTGATCGCGCTTGAGAAAGAGTTCGGCACGAAGCTGAGCCCTAAAGAAATAACCAAGTTTTCTACGATCAACGATATCGAAAAGGTCATTCAATCAAAATTAGGAAAATGAGACTGATTGACTTAAGCCTTCCGATCGACGAGAAGGCATTTGAGGTCCATAAGGTAGATATTGAGCGGGTCGGCCACAAAGAAGGCGTGGAGAAATTCAACCGCGTCATCATGGGCAAGACCCTTAGGGGGAAGTTACAGTTTCTCCTGGGCAGGCGTATCGTCAAAGATACCGACGTGCCGGAAGGAGAATTCCTTTCCCTGGAAGTAGTGCACGCCCCGGTCCACATCGGTACCCACCTGGATTATTCATTCCATTACGGCACTACGTCGGAGGGGAGGCCTTCAAAGACAGCAGAAGAGATCCCGCTTGAATGGTGCTATCAAAACGCGGTAAAACTCAACTTTACTTATAAAAAACCAAACGAAGTTATCCTGGGAAGTGATATTGAACAGGCGCTGAAAAAGATAAATTATACCTTAAAATCCCTGGATATCGTCTTATTGCATACGGGCGCGGATAAATTATACGGTTCGCCTAAATACTTCAGTGACTATCCCGGAGTTGACCCCAGCGCGATTGATTATCTTCTCAATAGAGGTGTCAAGATATTCGGTGTGGACACCATGGGGATTGACCGGCCATACCGTTTTATGCTTAAGGAATTTTTGGAGAAAAAGGCGCCGTTGTATCCGGCCCATTTCTACGGCAGGAAGAGAGAGTTTATCCATATTGAGCGCTTAAGCAACCTGGAAAGTTTACCCGATTCCGGATTTAAGGTCATTTGTTTTCCCGTAAGGATAAAACAGACAGGCGCTGCCTGGGCAAGGGTGGTGGCGGTAATTAACGCCTCGCAGAGCTAGGAGGGAGATCATGGGACACACATGTAATTCGATCATAATAAATGCGCCATACGATAAAATATTTGATATTTCCAACGACATCCCGCGCTGGACGGAATTGTTCGGCGGTGAATACAAAAAAGCGGAGGTAGTGGAAAAGAAAGACAATAGGATCACCTTCCGCCTTACCGACGACGAAGATAAATCGTGGGTATCCTGGAGGTTGCTTTTTAAAGATAAGTACTTTGCCTATGCGCAGCGTCAGGAGCCTATGTTTCCTTTTAAATTTATGAAGATCATCTGGCTCTATACCCCGAAGCCTCAAGGTACAGAGTTAACCTGGATTCAGCATTTTGAGATGGATGATAAGGCAAAATTCAACGATGAGCAGGTAGAGGGCTTCATCAATAAGCACTCAAAAGATAATTTAAAGATATTTAAAGACGTAATAGAAAAAGAAGCAAATAAGTGACGGGCCTGACTTTTTTTATCCTTTGCCTTGAAGGCGCGATACTTTCTTTTAACGTTGCCGCGACCGCGGCGTTGATCCCTTCAATAGCAAAGGAATTCGCTCTTTCTAATTTCATAATGGGGCAAGCCGTTTGGCTCTACATGATACCCTACGGGCTCGCCGCGCTTATCTACGGCCCCCTGGTGCGCAGGTTTGACGCCAAAAAGATCGAGCTCATATGCATGTTTTTCTTTTCATTGGCGAACATCATGGCAGGCCTGGCTGGCGTTAGCACGGTATTTTTTCTGGGGCGCTTTTTGATGGGGGTATTCGGGGCGTCGGTCATACCTTTAGGCCTGATACTTATTGCCCGCAGCGCGGCCTTAGAGAAACGCGGGAGATTAGTCGGTATATTCTTCAGCGCGACATTTGTGGCGTCTTTATTAGGGTTGTTCTTAAGCGGGCTGATCAACTGGCGACTGATCTATCTGCTTCCCGGTTTCGCAGGGCTTTTAACTTTTTTGCTCATGTATTTCGGCCTGCCGAGTTTTAAAGAAGAAACCGGAAGTTTCAAAGTCCAGTATCTTTCGGCCTTCAAGAGCAAGAGAATAATCTATATATTTACCTATATATTCTTTGTCAGTTTGTTTTATCACAGTGTTCAGCAGTGGCTGGCGGTATATTTTGCGGAAAGGTTCAATTTTACGCAGTTCTTAGTCAGCATGCTGATCACCATAACCAGTTTAAGCGGTATTTTCGGGGAGATCATCGGAGGCATTTCCTGCGATAAATTCGGCAGGTTAAGGACGATAAAGCTGGGTATCGCGTTAATGGCCTTTAGCGTATTCCTGCTGCTGCTTGAGTCGCCCTTTTGGATATTCGCCGTTCTTATGCTGGTCTGGGGTTTAGGCTGGACCATGAACCACGCCGGCTTATCTACAATGCTGACTGATCTGCCTAAACAGTACCTGAATGAGGCGGCAAGCCTAAACAGCGGGGTGCGGTTTATTTCCGGCGGCTTAGGCATGGCATTAGGGGGGCTGTTGTTACAAAGAAGCTTTATTCTCGGATTTTTAGTCTTCGGGACCTGTTTTCTGGTTTTATTGTTTTTCAGTAAGTCTTTAGCCAAGTCGCATATATAAAAAGAGGAGAAGAAGAGATGTCAGACTTAAAAGGAAAGACGGCTATTGTCACCGGGGCAAGCCGCGGTATAGGCAAGGCCCTGGCGTCTGTCGTAGCGAGCATGGGGGCAAATGTCACTATCGCTGCCCGCCAGGAAGGGCCTTTAAAAGAAACAGCTAAAGAGCTCTCGGATAAATATAAGGTAGAGGTCTTGCCCCTAGCCTGTGATGTCACGCAACTAAAGGACCTGGAAAACCTGGTAAATAAAACTAAGGATAAATTCGGCTCAATAGATATCCTGATCAATAACGCAGGGGTTTCCAGCCAATATCCTTTTCATGAACAGCCCATCGAGGATTTTGAAAAGCTGGCGCATACGAATTATTTGGGATACGTGCGGTTGATCCGCCTGGTGATAAACGATATGATGAAGAAAAAATCCGGAGCCATCATCAATATGGTTTCTGGGTCCACCTTGTGCGACCCATTGCCGAAGACCTTCCTGGTTTATAGTTCTCTGAAGGTAGGCCTGCGCGCCTTTTTAAAGGGCCTGTTCTGGGAAGTGCGCGACTATGGGATCAAGGTAACTTCCTTGCTGCCCGGTGTAACGGATACGGATCTCACCGGAAAACTGAAGAATGTTACCGAGAATACCTCGCGGCTTATGTCAACAGAAGCGATTGAAAACGCTGTAAGGTTTGCTTTGTCTGTCCCGGCGAATGTCTGCCCGCTTGAGATCTCGGTTATCAATCAGCAAACGCCCTGGGTGGCGCCGGTGATTCCATTTAAACAACAGCATCCGGAGAAATAATGGGAGGACATATGAAAAGGATATTTTTATTTCTGGCTATGACCCTGTGCATAACAACATTAACGTTCGCGCAAGGCAAGGAAATATTGATAGACGATTTTGAGATCACGATTTCCGGAGGACCAGACGGGACAGTCGATTTTGGCGCCGGCAACGGCTCGGCCGTAAATGTGACAGCCGCTACCGATATCAAGAATTCAGGAAAACAATCTTTAAAAGTGGAATTTGACGCCATGCCCGGCGGGTATATGTATATAGCGCGCGGATATGGTTTGGACGCAAAAAATTCCGGCTGGCTGGTCAAGACCGAAGACATCGACTGGAAAAATGTCAAGGCGATCGCCTTCAGCATGTATGGTTCTGATTCAAAGGCGCAGGTGGTAGTTGATATCAAAGACAGCGGCAATGAGATGTGGCGCTTTACATTTGATGATAATTTTACCGGCTGGCACCAGATTGTCTGTCCCATAGAGTCATTTCAGGTACGCGATGACTGGCAGCCGGACAGCGCGGATAAGAACGCGAATTTAGACCTGCCGATAAAGAGTTTACAGTTTGAAATACTGCCTCCGGCAAAGGGCACGCTCTATTTTGATACGGTCTTATTGATCGAGAAATAATTTATGAATAAACAGGATACTAAGAACCTGAAAAAACGCTACCTTATCTGGTTCTATAAGGCCGCGAAAGAAGCGTTGGACAAGGTTGAGCGTAAGTTTACGCAGGCAGAGATAGACAGGTCCATACTTAAGGAATTAAGGAAGAAAGAATCTGCCGCGATCAAGAAATTCATTGATGACTTCCAGGGTTATATAGCAGACAAGGAAAAGACCGGCCTTGAGTTAAAATATGACGGCAGGGGTTTAAAGGTAGATCATCAATTCCTTGTTTTTAAGCTTGAGGCGATAGAGAAATCAATCGTAAAAGAGCTCGGGAAGCCCGCTTTAGAAGAAATCAAATCACTCTATGAGAAAGAGATGACCGAGCGGATATTAAAGAGCACGGAGCATTAATGATCATAGACTCGCACAGCCACTGGTTGCCGGACGAGATCATACGCAATGCCCACTTCTTCCATAAGGGCTGGGGCGATATTGACACTCAGCTTAAGATGATGCAGGAGCAGGGCATTGATAAGGCGGTATTGACGTATCCGACGTCCGACGCTCACCTGAAACTCGGCAGCATAAGTCTTGTTTCGCGTATTTATAATGATTATGTCGCCAAGGTCTGTCATCATCATCGCGATAACTTCATAGGCGCCGCGGTATTGCCGGTAGACAGCCAGGAAAATCTGCTTACCGAGCTTAAGCGCGTGACAGAAGAGCTGGGGTTTAAGGCGCTCTCTCTGGCCTCCAGTTACAACGGCGTGTACCTGGATAACCCGATGTTCCTTCCTGTCTATAAACTGGCGCAGGAAAAGCACCTTCCCATATTTGTCCATTCACAAATAGTCAATCCCATCGGTTATGACCGCGTGCAGGACCCTTTGCTCACCCCGGTCATCGAGTATGTCTTTGATACCACGATTTGTGTAGGCAAGCTCCTCATGGCGGATATCTTCCGTGAATACCCAGACGTAAAATTCATCTTCGCGCACTTTGGCGGGGCGATACCTTTCTTAAAAGACAGGTTTGACGCTACCTATAATATGCTGCGGGGGATAAATTTTGTCAAAGACCTGCAGGCTAACCCTACTGAATACTTAAAGAATATCTATGTTGATACAGGCGGAGATAAGATCAAGGCCAATTTTCTCCTGGCTTTAGAGCTCGTAGGTCCCAAGCACATTTTGTGGGGCAGTGACTGGCCGGCAAAGAAAGACATAACCGGCTCAATCGGCACTGTAAAAGAGCTGAATATCAGTGAAGAAGAGAAGCAGGAGATTTTGGGCGGTAACCTGCAGGAAATTCTAGGTCTTTAGCAGTTTTGCGGGTTTTGGATTGGTATATTTTCCGCGGGAACGCACGTTTTGCCCCGCCGTGGCAAAACGCGCTCGGCTCCTCGGCCTCGCTCGTCCCTCGCGCTTAAGCGCTCGGGACACCGTGGCCGCTCGGCCTGCGGACGTCCCGCGTAAAACATACCAATCCCCCCGCAAAAGAGCTAAGGTAGTGAAACGGGTACCTCGCTCCCTTAGTTAAGAGACTCAGGTATCATGCGTTCGAACATCATATCGCGTACAGCGTAATGCGGAAAAGCAAAGTTGCTAAACCGATTTACTTAGGGACTGAGATAAAAACATGGGAAATGAAAATCTTAAAGAAGAAATAAAAAAGTTAATGGAAAAACTGAATCCATTAAGCATGGGCCAAATTAATGAAGCTCAGCAAATGGAAACAGTTGAGAAAAAATTGAATGCTAAAGTAGCTCTTTTAATCAGCTCTTCTTTAACAGATATTTATCAGCGACTTCAAGGATTAGAAGAGGGCTTATCTAAGTTAATCCAAGCTATAAGGGATGGAATAAAATCAAACGAAGAATTTTCAGAGGCAAGTAAAAAATATTATAAATCCTTAAAAACTTGGAGCATAGTTTTAGGAATAGCTACTATTGGTTTGGGTATTATCGGATTTTGGCAAGCATACTTATTATCTACCTACACAAAAGAAACACAGAAATTAAGTAAGACTGCCCAGGAACAATTAGACCTACAATTACAACCCGCTTTGGTAATCAATACCGATACTTACAGTGATGAACATTATACAAGCTTATTTATCGTTAATATTGGAAACGGCTCAGCTTTAAATATTGAAGTTACTTCTGATGATAAGGAAATAGATTTTATTGAGCTTCCAAATTTTATAGATACGACTAACAGAATTAAAAGACTATATTTCGTTGAAAAAAGACTTTTAAATAATAATACAATCAAAAGAAATGACATTAAAAGCATATATGCATTTAAGGAGAATAAAGAGTTAGCCGTAGAACTTAAATATGAAAATATTAATAGGAGAAAGTATTTTACAAAGTTAAAGGTTTCTGCTAAAGGTGTAAAATTAATTTCAAGAGGTGCTATTACCCAATAAGGGGATAAATAGGGATAAATAGGGACAGCGACCATTTTTTTCGAGAAAACGAGACAACGAGATAACGAGTAAACGAATAAAGGGACGGTTCTGTTTTGCAAGGAGAATAGGCTAATGGCTATGAAGAAGTATCATGCAGCGCTGTTGATTGTGCTTTTGGCATGTTCCATCCTGTGCATTGACCTGATCCATGCCGCTGAGTTGAAGGTGGGGCAGATGGAGGTGTTATACGGCGTCATAGAGAAAAGAGGGTGGAAGAAAGACATAGAGAGTTACTGCCAGGGCGGGTCGGAATATTATGTGCTTAAAATGGACGATGGAAGAGAGATAGCGCTTGATTCAACGAGAGACCCGCACATTAATCAGAGAAAACTGGTGCCGTTCAAAAGAAGACGGTCGGCATTTGAAAACTTAATAGGCAAACGGGTAATGGCCGAAGGGCAGAGGGTCCAAATCCAGTTAAGCCAGGCAGAACACTGTCTTCCTGGAAAGCAATGCCCGGAAGGGGCCATCAAATGCAGCTGGTTCAGGGTATTAAAAATAAGCGAGGAATGATAATCCGGTTAGTTTAGACAGAGATGATAAAATTCTTCAGCTTGATTATCGGTGGGGCAGCAGGTACAGTCGCCAGGTATCTTTTGGCAGGCGTAGTTTACAGGTTCTTAGGGGCGAATTTCCCATACGGCACGCTGATCGTAAATATCAGCGGCTGTTTCTTTCTGGGAATCCTCGCTTCTTTAGCGGATAAAAAGTTCCTGCTGGGTCCGGACATGAAAGTCCTGTTAATGATCGGGTTTTGCGGGGCATTCACTACTTTTTCAACCTTGATATTTGAATCGGACGGCCTGCTTAAGAACGGCCAGGCGATGAAGGCGTTTACCAATATATTTGCCAGCATTGTTTTGGGGTTTATTCTTTTCAGGATCGGGTCGTTAGTAGGTGAACTCATTTAGCAAGGAGGGCTGCGTGAAGATCCCGGCAGACGGTAAGCTTTTGAGAATTTTCATTGGCGAAGCGGATAAATGGAACGGCAAGCCGCTTTATGAGGAGATCGTGTTATTAGCTAAGAAAAATGGCATGGCCGGGGCAACCGCAATCAAGGGGTTTATGGGGTTCGGCTGTAAAAGCCATATGCACACTGTCAATCTGCTAAGGCTTTCCGAAGACTTGCCGGTTGTGATTGAGATTGTAGATAGCGAAGAAAAAATCAACAAGTTCGTGCCCCTGCTCGATGAAATGGTTCAAGAAGGCCTGGTTACCTTGGAAAAAGCAAACGTAATTATGTACCGCGCTTAATATATCAGGAAAAAAAGGAGATAAAATATGCAAATGCAGAAAGAAGTCCATCTAACAGGTAAAGATTTGACGGAAATGGTTCAGTTAAGGCCGCAGGATGTGGGAAAATACGCCATTGTGCCCGGGCCCAAAGACAGATTAGAGGTTTTGCTTAAAAAGCTGGAGAGCCCCGTAAAGAATTTTTCTTTCATGGAATATTCCATGTTCACCGGCACATATCAGGGTATCAAAATAACCGCGATGAACGGAGGAAGGTTCTCAACCGATACCTCGATAACCAGCGAAGTCATGTGTAATGCCGGCATCCAGAATATCATCCGTATCGGCACCTGCGGCGCGCTGGATGAAAATATCAAGGTAGGCGACTTGGTCATAGTTGATAATGTAATACGCGGAGACGGGGTCACTCCTTATTATGTGGATAAGGGTTTCAAGACCGTAGCCGATAAGAAAATAGCCGATACATTATATGAGGCGGCAAAAGGAATGGGGATTAATGTGCACCGCGGCACAACCTGGACGACTGACGCGCTCCTGCGCGAAACGCGCGAGCTTGTGGAGGCAAAGCGCAAAGAGGGGGCTATCGCGGTGGATATGGTTTCTTCAACGCTGCTTACTATTGCCCAGACTTACAAGTTAAAGGCCGGTTCAATACTGGCGGTAAGTGACAATGTCATCACCGGAGAAATGGGGTTCATGAACCCGCTCTATTATATGGCCGAGTCAAATCTTATCACAATAGCATTGGAAACTGTTAAAAAATTAGAAGGAAAGTAATCTCGTTTTCTCGAGATAACGAGTCAACGAGATAACGAGTCAACGAGCATGAAATATTCACCTTTATTCTGGCCGATCGAGTTAAAAGGAAATACGATCTACATCCTGGACGAAACCCTCCTGCCCCATAAGGTAAGATATATCAAGGCGCGCAGTTACAAGGAAGCGGTCCTGGCTATCAAACAGATGAAGACGCGCGCAGTAGGACAGGTCTTGCTTGTGATGTACACCTTCCTTCTGGAGGCAAGGAAAAATAAAAATCGCTTAAAAAGCCGGCTGCCCAAAATAGCGCTTGCCTTTAACACGGCCCGGCCGACCCTGTCTTTTAAATTTTTGACTGATATGGTCCTGGGCTGGCACGCGCAAGGCCTGCCATTAGAGCGAGCGATACCGGGATTCCTGGAGGGATTAAAAAATACACGCATAAAACAGGCAGAAGAAGCAGCCGGATTGATCAAAGACGGTGACAGCATATTGACGCATTGTAATATCAGCGGCCTGATGCCTTTGATCGGTGAATTCTGCCGCAGGGAAAATAAAAAGGTAAGTTTTTACGTTACCGAAACGCGGCCGTATTTCCAGGGCCTGCGGCTGACCGCCTGGGAGTTAAGAAATTCCGGATTTGACGTAACTGTGATCACAGATAATATGGTAGCCCATGTTATGCATGAGGGCAGAGTGAACAAGGTGATCGTCGGCGCTGATAACCTTGCCCAAAACGGGGATATCGCCAACAAGGTGGGGACGTATCAGATCGCAGTGACGGCAAAATACTTCCATATACCTTTTTATGTTTTATGCCCGCCCGCCTCACACGCGAAGACCGGGAAGGATATTAAAATAGAGGTCAGGCCGGATGAGGAGATGCTCTTAATACAAGGGAAATGGATCGCTCCGAAAGGTGCCAAAGGATATTATCCGGCATTTGATATCACGCCGGATAAGTTGATCACAAAACACATCTATTTTAAACTAAAATGACAGAAAAAGACCTGAAAGAAGAAATTATAAGAATAGGAAAGCGGCTTTACCAAACCGGTTTGGCCGTCGCTAAATCCGGCAACCTTAGCTGCCGTATCGATAAGGAGCATATCCTTATCACCGGCACAGGCACATGCTTAGGGAACCTGGGAGATGAGGATATAGTAAGGGTGAGTTTAGGGGATAATAAGGCAATCGGCGGGGGAGCCCCCAGTTCAGAATTACCTTTACACGCGCTGGTGTATAAGAACTTTCCCGCTCAAGCGGTCATTCATTGCCATCCTCCCCTGATCAACGGTTATTTTGCCGTCACCGATTCGCTTGAGGCCCTGACTTTTGAGACTAAATTTTATTTAGGCAATATCCCTGTGATCCCGCAGGAAACCCCTACTGTGACGAACCCAGCTCCTGTGATCGAGGCCTTAAAAGCGAATAACCTCGTCGTTTTAAAGAATCATGGCACAGTGGCTGTGGCTGATAACTTCGAGAACGCCTTGAATATAACCGAGGCATTGGAAGAGGCAGTAAAGAGCAGCGCGATAGCTCGGCTGTTCAAAAAAGAAAAGTCTGATGCCCTTGATTCTGCCTTAAAAGAAAATCTTAGCAGAGGCGAACAGGCATACACGATGTTTTCCAAAGAGCACATCCAGGCGATAGTTGATCTAGTTAATAAAGATGAATTTATTTCTCAAAAGGGCAAAGAGCTTGACTTGACCGTAAAATTAGCCATTAAGCTGGACGGAAGCTCAAGCGAATACACGTTTAATTTTGAGAAAGGCCGCATCGTAAAGCTTGATTTTGACAGTAACGCGCCGTTTGTTATCTCGGCTGCGGCTAATGTCTGGGAACAGGTATTTTCAGGCAAGCTCGATTCATTTGTCGCGGTCACGCAGGGGAAAATGAAATTACAGGGACAGCTGGGCCAGCTTTCCAAGTGGTATGTGCCTTTTACCCGGCTGTTTGAGTTATTCAAACAGGTGAAGATCAAACAGGCTTAACATGGTGAAAAAATACCCTTTATTCATTAACGGTGAATTTATTGAAACCGCGCAGAAGCAGAAAATCATAAATCCTGCCACCGGAGAAGTTATCGCGGAGGTTTCCGTTGCCGCAGATAAAGAGGTTGAATCTGCGCTTAGCGCGGCGCGCGCCGCCTTTGACCGCGGCCAGTGGCCAAGGCTTTCGCTGGGAGAACGCAAGGGCCTTATCTTAAAAATATCCCAGGGTATTTTAGACAAAGCGGGGGAATTGGCGCAGCTTGAAACCTTAAATAACGGCAAGCCCATCAAGGAATCCACGTTTATGGATGTTCCTTCCAGCGCCAAAACCTTTGAATATTTCGCCAATAATTTAGAGAAATTCCTTACTGATGAAAAAAATGAGATTTCTTCTGATATCGCGAAAGTTGAAAGCAGCCTCTTCAGGGAGCCGCTTGGCGTCACAGTGCTGATCGTTCCCTGGAATTACCCGCTTTTGATCGCCTCCTGGAAATTAGCGCAGGCGCTCGCCGCAGGAAATACCGTGATCTTAAAACCCTCGAGCCTAACGCCGCTGTCGGCTTTAGAGCTGGCAAAGATCATCAAAGAAGCTGGGCTGCCTGAAGGCGCGGTAAATATCATTTCCGGAAGCGGTGAAGCGATAGGCAGGAAATTATGTTCGGACAAAAGGGTGGACCTGATCTCTTTTACAGGAAGCAATGAAGTCGGCAGGAAGATCATGGAATATTCCTCGCAGAACGCAAAGAAGGTGATCATGGAATTAGGCGGCAAGTCAGCCGGAATTGTCCTTAAAGACGCGGATCTGGAGGCAGCTGTGAACGGTTCTTTATGTTCTATTTTCCTTAATCAGGGCCAGATGTGCACGGCAATGTCGCGTATTTTAGTAGAGGATAAGATTTATGAGAATTTCTTAAACTCTTTTGTAGAGAAGGCCGGGCGCATCAAACTTGGTCCGGGCACAGACTTTGAAACCCAGATGGGGCCTTTGATATCTGAAACACAGCGTAAAAAGGTCGTTGATTTTATAGAAGGGGCAAAAAAAGAGGGAAGTAAAATACTCTGCGGAGGGAAGATACCGGACAGCACGGCATTAAAACAGGGTTTTTTCTTTGAGCCCACGGTCCTGGTAGATGTTCCCAGGGCTGCCGCGATATTCAAAGAAGAGGTATTTGGACCGGTTGTGTGCATCAGTAAATTTTCTACCCTTGACGAGGCGGTTGAATTGGCGAACTCAAGCGATTACGGATTAGCGGCCTGTATCTGGACACGGGACGGATCGGCAGCCGAAGAATTATCTAAGAGGCTTCAGGCAGGCACAATCTGGATCAATACCTACGGCATGTTCTTTAATGAGTTGCCTTACGGAGGGTTTAAACAAAGCGGTTTCGGCAAGGAGCTGGGCCGCGAGGGGTTTTTTGAATACACGCGCTTAAAAAATACCATAATTGATAAGACTCCGGACGCCAGGCCGCTGGTAAATTACTGGTACGGGTTTTAAATGATGAGAAAAATCCTCGTTAATTTATTTTTCGTGCTGATTTTTGCGGCCGGATCATCTGTTTCTGCGGCAGTAGCCCAAAATACCCAGGAATCAAGCGAAGGCGAGGCCGGTAGAGACGTTTCCCTTTATGAGAAATTTTCAATAGACGCAGTTACCAGGGCCTTCAAAAGCGCGCTCAGCGAAGACGAGGCGGAAAAGGCCAGGAAAGAAAAGGAGCTGGCCGTAAAATTAAGGCTGGACCTTTCTTCTGAATTGGAAAACTGGATTTCTCGTGCCAGAGAGGAAAAGACTCCCGACCTGAACAAATTACTGCATAACGACTGGATAGAATTAACCAAGTTTACAACTCCTGTGCCCTACGATTATTATTTAAGGGATTTTGATTATATGGTGGACGCTTCCGATGTCTATAAGTCACAAACAGTGCCGCCATTTTATAAGGCCTCTGCCCGGATAGTTGAGAGGCTTTTTATCGAAAGGACGCATTCCACAAGCGCAAGCTCGATAGAGCCTTACCTTCAGACCGCGGTAACGCCGATAGCCCTGGAACTTGAATATCGCGACGATACGTTTGTGGTCGTAAATGCCGACCGGCTTCAGCCTTCCATCGAAGATGGCTGGCAGATGAAAAGGAGATAATCGATATGAATATTATTGAAATACTTGAAAAGCGCGGTGTCGATTCCCCCGATAAACCTGCAATAATTTTCAGGGACCAAACCATTTCGTTCCGGCAATTAAGGGATGCGAGTTCCAGGCTGGCCGGCGCATTGGCAAAATTGGGCATAAAAAAAGGCGATAAGGTCGGGATATACCTGCCGAGCTGCCCGGAATATATTTACAGTTATTTGAGCATCTGGCTGCTGGGGGCTGTCGCGGTGCCGCTTGATTTCATGCTTACCGAAGAGGAATTGCATTCCTGCCTGCAGCACTCAGAGACCAAGGTCCTGATAGCGAAACACAAGGCCAACATATCATTTTCCGCGCTGAAACAGAAGGTTTCAACTCTGTCGGAAATAATCAGCTCTCATGAAGAGGCGCAGGACGCCCTGGCTCTAAGTAAGCTCCTGGAAAAGGAAAAGAGCGCGGCCGTCGCTGCGGCTTTTTCAGATAATGACCTTGCGATAATATTTTATACCTCCGGCACGACGGGCAAGCCTAAAGGCGTGCGCATAAGCTATAAGCAGCTTGAAGCGCCTCCCAAATCAATGGAATTCTTCGTCAACGGAGACCTCTCTGATAAGGATACTGTCCTTTGTGCCCTTCCTTTTTCGCACCTGGGAGGGCTGATCTATATCCAGAATGCCATAGCCTTCGGGCTTAGGCTTGTGCTTATGGAGCGTTTTATTCCCTTAGAGTTCCTGAAAAACGTGCAGCTTTATAAAGTGAATGCCTTCTGGATAGTGCCGTCAATGTATTACGCGCTCCTGCAATTAAAGGAATTTGAGACGTTCAACCTTTCAAGCCTGCGCTGGGTGGTCACTTTCGGCGCTTCCAACTCTCCCGACGCGCTGCGCAGGTTTAACCTTTATTGCCCGAAGGCGCATCTTTTGAACGGCTGGGGATTGACCGAGACCAACGCCCCCACGACAGTTTTGCCGATGGGCTCAAAAAAGATCGAAAGCGTAGGCAGGCCGGCTCCCTGGATAGAAGTGAAGATATTTGATGAGGAGGACAAGGAAGTGTCCGCAGGCTCAACAGGCGAGGTTATGGTAAAGAGCTGGGTTGTCACAGACGGTTATTATAAAGACCCGGAATTGACCGCGCACACAATTCACAACGGCTGGTTCCATACCGGCGATCTGGGTAAATTTGACCAGGACGGTTTCCTGTATATAGTAGGCAGAAAGAAAGAAATGATCAAGGTAGGCGGAGAGATCGTCTTTGAGCCGGAGGTAGAATCGGTGATACATAAGCATCCTGACGTCGCTGAGGCGGCCGTGATAGGGGCACCGGATAAGTTGAGGGGAGAAGTCCCCAAGGCCTTCATCGTCTTTAAAGAAGGCAAGAATGTCAGTGAAGAAGACCTGCGTTATTTTCTTCGCCAGCATCTGGCGCATTTCAAGGTGCCGCATTATTTCGAATTCAGGGCGTCTTTGCCGAAAAACAGGATAGGCAAAATAGATAAAGAGGCCTTAAGGAAACCTTAAAAAATGAAAAACCAGGAATGGAAGAAATATTCCCAGACCTTTAAGAAAGCGCTCGGTCTTGAATTCAGCCCGGTGGCGGTGACTTGCCTTAAAGAAGACCCTTCGGGGAAAAAGGAAAAAAAATTCCGTATCTGCAAGGCCATCCTCGATGCGGGCAGGGGGGATACCATTGATATCAGCAAGAAAAGCAACATGTGTTTCGGCTCCGGATGGCACCTGGGTTTTTATAAGCCTAAGGATAAAAAAATATTGGATATCGTAAAGAAGTTTGTGGTGGAAAAAGAAAGGCTTTTCTGTTCGTATGAAGCGCTGGATAACCTCTTGCGGCAAATGGATGATCCGTTGGATAATTCCGGATCGGTTTACTCACTGTCTCCTATGGAAAAAGCAAAAGCCGCCCCGCAGCTGGTCATATTCATTGTCGACGCGGAAGCCGCCTGCCGCCTGCTTACCCTTGCCACTTTTTCCGACGGAATAATGCCCAAGGTCAAGATCGGCGGCCCTGCCTGCAGGTTAGGCATAACCTACCCCCTGGTCACAGGCGAATTGAATATCTCCTTCTATGATCATACCGCCAGGAAATTATCCGGGATCGGCAGGGACAAACTGATAGTTTCCGTCCCTTACAGCAGGATCCCCCAGATGATAAAGGATCTTGATAAGTGCCCGGCCGGGCGGATTGAAGAATAAGCAAAACCGAGAAAGCAGGTAGAGATTCCTTCCGGCCTGCGGCGCAGATCATCCGGGAAGAGAATTAAATTATGCCGTTAAAAGATATAAAGGAATTAAGCCCGCAGGAATTACAGGCATTTATGGCCTCCCGCAATAGGCCGGTCTTTCACGCCAGACAGGTGTTCTCATGGATATACGCCAGGCGCGCAGGCAGTTTTGATGAGATGAGTAATTTACCGGCGGACTTACGCAGCGCATTGAAAGAGAATTTTTCTCTCTCGAGCGTCAGATTGGACAAGTCCATCGAATCCCGCGACGGCACAAAAAAGCTGCTTCTTGGATTGAGAGACAATAACCTTGTTGAAGCCGTATTGATCCCCGCGGAAAAACGGGTCACGGGCTGCATATCTTCGCAGGTGGGATGTAAATTTTGCTGCCGCTTCTGCGCAAGCGGAATGCTGGGTTTTAAGAGGAATTTGAGCGCGGCGGAAATGCTTGATGAGGTATTATTCCTGAAGGATAACTCCGGCCATAAAAAACTGACGCACATCGTATTTATGGGCACGGGCGAGCCTCTCGACAATTACGATAACGTCTTAAAGACTATCCGGGTCCTGAATTCTCCTTTTGGCCTAAATATCGGCAGCCGCAGGATCACGATTTCAACAAGCGGGGTCATTCCCGGCATATTGAAATTAGCGCAAGAGAACCTGCAAATAGAGTTATCCGTATCGCTGCACGCGGCAACCGAAGAGACGAGGGATTTACTCATGCCGGTTAACAAGATTTATCCCTTGCGGCAGCTCATGAAAGCGGCAGCGCAATACATAAGCAAGACAAACCGCCAGGTTACCTTTGAATATATTTTGATCAAGGGAGTGAATTCTGATTTGAAAAACGCCCAAAAACTATGTAAAATATTAAAGGGGCTTCTTTGCAAGGTCAACCTTATTCCTGCCAACACCATAAAGGAGCTTAATATCGGGCCTCCGGGCAGGGATGAAGTATTGTCGTTTAAAAAAGCGCTGCTTGGGTCCGGCATAACGGCGACCTTGAGGAAACCGCGCGGTGAAGATATCGAGGCGGCGTGCGGGCAATTGAGATTAAAATATGAAAAAAATCTGTTTTCAAGGTGAAAAAGCGCTGTTTGCGGTAGCGGTCGTTACGGCCTTTTTTCTTATAGCCGGATGCGGCAAGAGGGAAATAAAAAACCTCGATGCAAAAGGCAGGAACATTGTTTGTTTCGGAGACAGCATCACTTTCGGATACGGCGTAAGCCCCGATAAGGGGTTCCCTTCATCGCTCTCAAAGATGATTTCCATGCCTGTGATAAATGCCGGGCTCGACGGGAATACTTCAAGCGAGGGGTTGAAAAGGATCGATTCCGATGTTTTATCCCAAGACCCTTATATGGTCATCATAGAATTCGGAGGGAATGATTTTTTACGCAGGGTGCCTGTTGATGAGACGATAGAGAACATTGAAAAGATGGTGGAGAAGGTCCAGGCTCATGGAGCGATAGCCGCGATCGCCGATATAAGCGCCGGGATGGTGTTAAAAGAATATCTTCCCTATTATAAAAGGATAGCGAGAGAAAAGGGGACCCTGTTCATCCCTTCTATTTTAGCCGGTATTATCACTAACCCGCAGATGAAGAGCGATTTTTTCCACCCCAACGAAACCGGGTACAAGCTGATCGCCCAGCGCGTCTATCAGATCATCAAACCTTATCTTAAAGAATAATCAGGGAAGTATTTTTTAGGGCAGAAGGCCTGTTTTGCAGACCCGGGAGAACTCTATAGCGCTCTTTCTCACTGTGCGCTTATAGGTATTATAATCAACCTCTATCAGGCCGAACCTCGGTCCGAAACCTTTATCCCATTCGAAGTTATCCATCAACGACCAGTAAAGGTAACCCGCCACATTAACTCCTTTTTCAATGGCCCGGTGAATGTGCCTAAGGTGCCCGGATATATATTCCCAGCGCAGGTCGTCATCATCCGTGCAGATACCGTTTTCGGTGATGATCACGGGCAGGCCGAATTTTTTAAGTTCCAGCAGTATTTCATAGAGCCCCTGCGGATATATATCCCAGCCCAGCGAGTTCTTCTTTACCGGATGATGGTTTGCCGCACAGGTATGCGTGGCAAGGCTCCTTAAGCCCCAGCCTTTAAGGTCGATTAATTGCCTCGAATAGTAATTTAAGCCAATAAAATCCAATGACCTGTGCCGCATTGTTGTATAGATTATACCGAGATTAAACCATTTATCACGGAGATAGGCGGCAAACCTGTTCTTTAAATTTTTAACGCAGGGGACAAAGGCCTGCATATTCTGGGCAATACTTACTAAAGGAGCGGATATGCCTAGCTCTTTATATATCCCGTGTATCAACCGGTAGGCCTTGATATGCGCCAGGACGAGGTTATCTTCAACGCGCTTCGCCTTCAGAAGAGATTTTTCCTGCGGAGGCCATACCCCGAAAATATAGGAGTGCGATACATATACCGTCGGTTCGTTGATGGTTATCCAGTAACGGACATGCCTTGCCAGGGCCCCGGTCACAAATCTGCAGTATCGCAGGAATTTATCGACGGAGGCGCGGTTCTCCCATCCTCCCGATTCGCTCAGCCAGGAGGGGTTGGTAAAATGGTGCAGTGTGACCATGGGTTCGATGCCGCGCGCCTTTAAAGCGAGGATGACGTTTTCGTAATGCTCTAATTCCTTGGCGGAGAATTTTCCTTCCTGCGGCTCAATGCGGCTCCACTCAATGGAAAGGCGATGGGCATTGTGATTTAAGGATTTTGCGAGGTCAAAATCCTGTTCGTAGAGCTCATAATGCCGGCAGGCCCTACCGGAATTTTCCTTGTTTTGCTCCTTTTCCCATTTCCACCAGTCGGCGAGGCTATTATCGCCTTCAACCTGATAAGCGGAAGCCGCGCTTCCCCAGAGAAATTTTTCCGGAAATTTTATCATGATAGAATTATAGCATTATAAGAGAAAAACCCCAAGAAAATATGTTATTTGGCTCATTTGCGTGGCTTCTTACTGTCATGCGGGTGACGCCGAGACGGGGTACCCCATCGAGCGCAGCGGGCGAGCACGATGGGGTGGATCTGGCGGTGAGGACCCGCTGCCATGCAAAGCAAATTTATGCAATATGCTGCCAATATAGTTGTATGCTTGACGAAATCCATAAAAGAGAGTAAATTAAGCCCATGCATTCCCTTATAAAGCTGATAAAAAAGACATATCATATGGCAGAGCCGGAAGAGCGCAAGGTGGTGATGAAGAACTTCGCGTCCCTTTCGGCGTTGCAGACCCTGACATATCTACTGCCTGTTATCATCCTTCCTTATCTATTCAGAGTGCTTGGCCCGGAAAGATTCGGGTTAATCGCTTTTGCCCAGGCATTTGTCCAGTACTTCATGATCTTGACTGATTACGGCTTCAGCATTTCCGCCACAAAAGAGATCTCGCTCTGCCGGGAAGAGCATAGCAGGGTCTGCGCTGTTTTTTCTTCGGTTATGCTGGTAAAGCTGGCGCTGGCATTCTTAAGTCTCATTGCGCTGGGTGCTATAGTGTATTTTGTTCCCAGGTTCAGGGAAGATTGGATGGTCTATATATTCAGCTTTGGCGCGGTGGTGGGAAATACCCTTTTCCCAGTGTGGTTCTTCCAGGGGACGGAAAAAATGCGCTATATTGCTGAGGTCAATATTCTCGGCGGTATCGTCATGGTGGCCTTCATCTTTTTCTTTGTCCGCGGACCGGAAGATTACCTCATGGTCCCTTTTATAAATTCTACAATATATCTCATAACCGGATCCCTCGGCCTGTATGTAGTCTTCAGGAAATTCGGCGTGTCATTCAGGTTCCCCGGATATAATAATATCCGGCAGCAGCTTAAGGCCGGCTGGGATATCTTTATTTCCATCGTAGCGATAAACGCCTATACGACCACGCGCATATTTACCGTCGGGCTGCTGACCGGCAATACCATAACGGGGCTTTATTCCATCGCCGAGAGGATAGCGAATTTGATACAGACATTCCCGCTTATTTCTTTTTCCCAGGCGCTCTTCCCGCGCTTAAGCAAAATATTCCACAAGAATAAACTTAAGGCCCTTGAGATCATGCAGCGTGTGCAGCATATCGCGATAATTATATCTTTGATCTGCATGCCCCTGATCTTCTTTTTCGCGCGTTACATCGTAAGGTTAGTCTGCGGGTATGATTATCCGCCCACGGTATTGTCCCTGAGGCTTCTGCTTATCGCGGCATTTTTCGTTACCTCCAATGCCTTCCGCGTCCAATTCCTTTTGGTATGCGGCAAGACGCATATTTATTCCAGGATCCATGTAGTCATGGCGCTGGTAGGCCTGCCTTTGATATTCCTGATGATATACTCTTTTTCGTATGTCGGAGCGGCAATAGCTACGGTGATAATCGAGGGAGGGATCTTTACCATTACTTACTTTACGGTAAAGAGGATGAAATTTTCCGCGTCTCCTTGAAATACTTCCAACAATTTTTCTTGACTTGCTATTCGACATCGTGTTATCATTACAAAAATAGTAATACAATATAGGAGCTGGAATGGCCGTTTTAGTCAGATTTGGCGTATCTCTGGAAAAAGACCTGCTTTCACGTTTTGACTCTCACCTTAAAGAAAAGAAATACACCAACCGTTCCGAAGCCATCCGTGACCTTATCAGAGAAGGCTTGGTCCAGAAGCAATGGCGTGAAGGCAAGGAAATAGTCGGCACAATCACAGTGATTTACGACCACCATAAGCGCCAGCTGGTGAATAAATTAATGGATATACAGCATGACTTCGGCGGGATCATTATTTCCACTCAGCATATACACCTTGACCACTATAATTGTTTAGAGATCATCGCGGTTAAGGGCAAGCCGGATCGGGCGCAGGCGCTCGCCGACACCCTGAAGGCGGTAAAATGGGTGAAACACGCAACTCTGAGCATGTCAAGCACAGGCAGCCATATTTAGCAGTGCTATTTTTTTTGTCATTTAGTAACACGAAAATAATAAAAGTAATATCAGATAGACAATCAGATGAAGGGAGGTAAGCTTATGGCGGTAAGTAAGAATTTATCAGTTATCGTAGGCGCAATTATTCTAATTAGTTATCAGGCTCTTGCTCAAGACATCCCGATTGCTGAGGAAATCGCGCAGTTGAAGGCGCGCGTTGAGGCGCTAGAGAGGAAATTTACCGAGCAGGATGTTTGTATCAAAGACCAGAACAAATGCATATTGGAACAAAGGCAAAAGATAGCTGACTATGAGGCGAAGCTCAGTGAGTTTGACGTGCAGCTGCACAGGCAAACAGGAGCGCCTATCGCAATCGCCGAGGGACTTGAGATCGGGGCCGGCGGCACGATGATAGCCCAGGGGACGAATAATGTCAATAACGCTGCTTCAGATGTGCAGAAGAAAGTCTCCCGGACGGACGCTTCTTTCTCAGCAGACATTACTTTAGGAAAAGAATTCAAGGAGGTGGGAGGTAAAGCATTCCTCCATCTTGAGGCAGGCCAGGGGGACGGCCTTGAGGATGATCTTACCCTTTATTCAAACGTGAATCGAGATGCCGACAATGACGATAGAGCGCGTCTTACTGAGCTCTGGTATGAACAGCTTCTCTTTAAGGAAAAGGTTGCCCTGACTTTTGGTAAGCTGGATCCAACCGTGTATTTTGACAATAACGAGACTGCCAATGATGAAACGACCCAGTTCTTAGGCAGAATATTCCGTAATTCTCCGACGCTCGAATTTCCTGATAACACCGCCGGTATCCGCATTGCGTATTTACCGGTTGAGTGGCTGGAATTAGGCTACGGCGTTTTTGACGGCAACACCGATTGGGAAAAAATAGGAGCTAACCTTTTTAATATCGGCCAAGCGCATTTTAAGACCAATTTTTTTAATTTACCAGGTAACTACCGCTTTTATGGATGGAACAATAATTTAAATCATACTGAATGGCTGGAAACCGGAAAGACAAAAGAGGCTGCTTTCGGTTTCGGCTTGAGTTTTGACCAGAAAGTTACCGATAGCTTAACGCTATTTACCCGTTACGGCTGGCAGAATCCCAAGGTTTACAACCCCGATATTATGGCAACAGGGGATTTGAATTATTCGCTTGAGCATTCTTGGAGCGCGGGTTTTCAGGTGGAAGGTAAACCCTGGGGCAGGGAAAATGATGTATTCGCTTTTGCCATAGGCCAGGCCTTCCCGTCCGGAGATTACAAAAAAGCGGGTGAGGGATCTGCCCCGGCGCGCAAGGCTAAGGCAGAAGGGCATTTTGAGGCTTATTACAGGATATACATTAACAAATATCTATCCATCAGCCCGGATTTCCAATATATCTGGAATCCTTTCGGGAAGGATGTAGCCGATGACAGGGGAGGCATCTTTATCGGCGGGATGAGGACGCAGGTTGATTTCTGATATGAAAAAAAGGAGAAAGATCATGCATATACCCGACGGTTATTTAGGTCCGGCGACAAGCGGAGTTATGTATGCGGTTATGTTGCCGATATGGACCGCGGCTTCAAGAATAGCAAAAAGAACACTTAAGGCAAAACAAGTTCCTTTGCTTGCGATAAGCGCGGCATTCAGCTTTGTGATCATGATGTTTAATGTGCCTATCCCCGGAGGCACTACCGGCCATGCAGTAGGCGCGGTATTGACGGCTATTCTGCTCGGCCCCTGGGCCGCGTGTATAGTGGTTACGGTTGCCTTGGTAGTCCAGGCCTTGCTTTTTGGCGACGGTGGCATCACCGCTATAGGCGCAAATTGTTTCAATATGGCGTTTGTAGAGGTTTTTGCCGGTTACTATTTATATAAACTGATCAGCGGTTCTTCTCCTGTCATTTTCCGGAGACGGGTGATTGCCGCAGGTGCCGCCGGATACATTGCTTTAAATATTGCAGCATTGACCACAGCGGTCATGTTTGGCATTCAGCCATTACTGCATCGGGCTCCAGGCGGAGAGTCATTATACTGTCCTTACGGCCTGAATGTAGCGGTCCCTGTTATGCTGGGTGAGCATTTACTGATATTCGGCTGGGTGGAAGCAGCCATCACGGCGTCGGTCATTAAATACCTGCAGAAACAAGACCCGGGCCTTCTTGAGGCGCAGGAGGAGGTATCAATATGAGAACCACGATAAAATTATGGATAGGGGTAGGGATCTTGATACTGCTTTCGCCTTTAGGGCTGGCGCTTCCGGAACATTTTAAAGCAGGGGATGCCTGGGGCGAATGGGGAACGGATGCAGTCAAGGAATTGACGGGCTATGTCCCGCAAGGCCTGGAAAGGCTCTCAGGTTTATGGAGCGCGCCTATCCCCGATTATGCCTTTAAAGGATGGGAGGAGAGGGGCCTGGGGACTTTGAGCTTTGCCTATTTAGCCTCAGCCATAATTGGTACCATTGCCATTATTCTCTTATTTCTTTTGCTCGGGAAATTATTAGGAAGAGAAAGCGATGATTGGGATCCCCGGGGCTAATTGTCGCTTCCAGGGAGGAATTTTTTATGGTAAACTATTTTTGATTAAAAACTGGCAATGCAGGAAAAAAATATAATTGAGGCTAAGGAGCGATGAAGAGATTTATCTTATATTTGATCCGCTGGCAATTGAGCACTCCGATACTGTGGCTGGCGGTGCGCAGGCTGGGGACAGGTATCTGGTCAACCGTTATTGCCAACCTGATCGGGGGAGCGATATTTTTTTGGGTGGATAAGTTTATTTTTACCTCTAAGGCGGTCGAGGTTTGGCATATTAAAGAAGGCCGGTGCGACAAGTGCGGGGCAACTTCGCATTTATGGAGGCTGGTTAAGACTGTCGGCTATGACCGCAGCGGTGCAAGGCCGGTATTCCTGTGCATGAAGTGCTCAAAGGAAAAGACAGATACCTTGAGGGCGCAAGGCATTCCGGTCAAAGGTAAAAGCAGATAGAATATTATTAAAAAAGGCGGGCTTATTCTGAAAAGTCCGCCTTTTTGCGCAAAAAACCGATTCTTTAGGATTAACCTTACAACTTGGTGCCGGGAGAGGGAGTTGAACCCACACGAGGTTGCCCTCAACAGCTTTTGAGGCTGCCGCGTCTGCCATTTCGCCATCCCGGCAATAATGTATTGACGCCAGCTATTTTATATTTTAAAATACCAAAGGTCAACAGTTAATTACGGGGCTTTCCTGTATTCGAAATAGCACAGGACACGCCTAACTTGCAAGAAAATTGGGGCTGTCCTGTATTCGAAATAGCGCAGGACACGCCCCAAGAGACTCTGGAATAGACAATTGGGGCTGTAGCTCAGCTGGGAGAGCACTTGCATGGCATGCAAGGGGTCGAGGGTTCAAATCCCTCCAGCTCCACCAAATTTTTGCGGCTAGCAAAAATTTGGTGGCACTAAAGCGAGCGTTAAACGGCCAGACAATGGCCGTAGCAGCACTTTGCAGAGCAAAGTGTGATTTCGGCGCAAACGCCAGTGGCGCGCCGAAATCAAGTGGAGTGCGTGCCAAATAGCACCAAGCAAACCCTCATTTCATAATCCCGCCTCATCACAAGCTTAAGGAACGTTCTAACGGATGAAAAAGCTTAAAACAATCTTTTCAATAAGTCTGATTTTAATTATCACATTCGCCGCGTTTTTCCCGTGCCTGAAGAACGGTTTTGTTAACTGGGACGACGATAGATATATAATTGAAAATCCGGTTATTCAGGGCCTGTCCGCTTACAATATAAAACAGATTTTCACAAGTTCTTTTGTTGGCAACTATCAACCCGTAACTATGTTGTCTTATTTATTTGAATACGGGTTCTTTAAGCTCGACCCCTTTGGGTACCATTTAACAAATCTTATCCTGCATTTACTTAATTGCCTCCTGATATTCTGGCTGATATATATGCTTAGCCGCAGAATACCGGTTGCGCTGATGACAGCCATTTTGTTCGGCATACATCCTTTGCATGTAGAATCAGTTGCCTGGATCAGCGAAAGAAAAGACGTGCTTTACGCGCTGTTCTTTCTGGCGGCAGTTATCTGTTACTGTTATTACTTACGGGATAAAGAAACAAGGAGATATTATTATCTTTCTTTGGCCCTATTCGTTCTATCCCTTTTATCAAAGGCAATGGCAATCACCCTGCCTGTCATATTACTCCTCATAGACTATTATCTTCGCAGGAAGCGCGATAAAAGCCTGTTTATGGATAAGATACCTTTTTTTATCCTGTCTTTTGTCTTTGGCGCGATCGCGCTTGTCAGCCAATATTCAATCGGAGCCGTAAGAGATGAAAGTTCATTTAGTTTTTTGAATATAATCGCGGTTTCCGGATATAGCGTCATTTTCTATCTTAACAAAATATTCATGCCGGTTGAACTTTCCTGCCTTTACCCTCCTCCCCGGCAAGAGGACTTTTTTCTGCTTCTGCTGCCTTGCGTGATATTTATTATTTTGCTTACCGCTGTAATCCTTTCCGCTAAATATACCAGGAAGATCATCTTCGGCAGCGGATTTTTTTTGATCACTATCCTGCCTGTTTTGCAATTTATACCGATAGGAGAGACTGTTGTTGCCGATAGATATAGTTATATACCGTCTTTAGGCATATTTTATATCCTGGCGGAAGGGTTATTTTGGTTGTATTCCAGGAAGATGAAATACCCCCGCTTCTTTCAATGCGTGATCTTAGCGCTTTTAATATGGATAGCAGGTTTCCTGATGTCGTTAACATGGCAAAGATGCCTGGTCTGGAAAGACAGCTTGAGTTTATGGAGCGACGTCCTGAAAAAATATCCTGATTCAGCAACTGCTTACAATAACCGCGGAGCAGGATATTTAACAAAGAAAGAATACGCTAAGGCCTATGATGACCTTATGACCGCCCTGAAAATTAATCAAAATTACCATGAGGCCTATTTTAACCTCGGGATTTTATATAATTCCAGGGGAGACTATGGCGAAGCGATAAAATTAATTAATAAAACCTTGCAGATGGATCCCGGGTATCTGAAGGCATACGATATGCTTGCCGTAATATACGGCTCCAGAGGCAAGCACTCTGAAGTAATAACAATTTGCAAGAAAGCGATCCAAATCAAGCGTGATCATGCCCAGGCATACATCAATCTCTGCGGCGCGTATGGCAATTTGGGTAATTTTCAAGAAGCGATAGTCTATGGGAAAAAGGCGGTAGCGTTCAGCCCGGGCTCTGCCCTGGCCCACATGAATTTGTCAGCGGCTTATTTTTATGCGGGGGAATACGATTTAGCGGTAAAACATTGCGGTAATGCAATAGCTTTGGGGCACGAAGTATCTCCGGAATTTTTGGAAGAGCTCAAAGATAGGATATAAACAGGCATGAGCGTAGACTAAAAACATTGTCTAACTAATTCAATTATGCTAAAATAAATAATAATCAATTTAAGGGTAAGTGGTCTGGGAATTCTTGTGGTTCCCGGAGGTTTGTGATGGTCGGGCCGCCATCTTGCATAAACATGCAGGATGGCTTTTTTATCGGAGGTTAAAATGAACCCATCAATACTGGAAGAGGTATTTTTTGGCAATCGGATTTTGGACTATATCATAGCTTTGTTGATACTGTTTCTGAGTATGTTATTTATCAGGTTGGTTGTCAGCGCGTTTATAAGGCGCCTTAAGCGGTTGACGGATAAAACCGCGACTACCCTGGATGATCTATTTGTAAAAATGGTTGAGAGAATCGTCCTGCCCGGGTTGTATATCAGCAGTGTCTATTTAGGGCTTAAAGTATTGAAAATGCCTCCCAGGGTGGATGGCGTGATAAACGCCCTGCAATTGGCGGTAATTACCTTTTTTGCCACCCGTATAATCATCGTATTTTTAGGCTACAGTTTGAATATTTATCTTTCCAGAAAACAGGAAGATACTACTCTGGTGAGGAGCCTTGAGGGGATGCTCCGTGTAGTTAAATTTCTTGTATGGGCGCTGGCAGCGATAATATTCCTGGATAATATCGGTTTTAAGGTCTCCACGATAATTGCCGGCTTGGGTATCGGAGGCGTGGCGGTAGCTATAGCCGCGCAGGCACTGCTAAAGGACTTCTTCAGTTATTTCTCCATAGTATTTGACCGGCCTTTTAAATTAGGGGATTTTATCATAATAGGGGATTTTATGGGCACGGTGGAACATATCGGCATTAAAACCACCAGGATACGCAGCCTGGGAGGAGAGCAGGTTATATTTTCAAACACCGATCTTACTGATTCGCGCGTGCGCAACTACAAGCTTATGGAAAAAAGGCGGGTCTTGTTCCGCATAGGCGTGACGTATGAGACCCAGCTCAATAAATTAAGAAAAATCCCCGGGTTAATAGAGAAAATAATCAAGAATACCAAAGACACGGCTTTCGACCGCGTCCATTTCTTCAATTACGGAGATTTCAGCCTCATATTTGAAATTGTTTATTACGTGATCAGCCCTGACTATAACAAATACATGGATATCCAGCAGGAAATAAACTTCGCGATTAAGGAAGAGTTTGAAAAACAGGGAATAGACTTTGCGTATCCTACTCAGAGGGTCTATGTCGGAAAGGAGTGATATTATTATTAGATTATCACGGCATATCTGCGGTAAGGGCATCGGCAGAATTGAACCGATATCTCAAGCAATGAAGGACAAATAATGGCGAAGAAAACACTTATTTTTATAGCACTGGTGGTCTTTTTTGCCACCGGGGTATATCTCGGAGAGAGATATTACGCTAAATTCAAAAAGGCTAAGCAAGAGCGGATTATTTTTGAAGCAAGGAAGGCCTCATGGCAGCAGTTAGAGCAACACATCAAGGATCAATTAGGCCAGTATAAAGGAGAGGCGGGCATAGTGATCAAAGACCTGACGACGGGCTGGGAACTTTCATTCAAAAAGTCGGAACTGTTCCCTTCCGCCAGCCTGGTCAAAATCCCTCTTATGGGGGCGTGTTTTCTCGCCGCCGAACAAGGAAAGATTAAACTGAGCCGCAACATAACGCTTAAATCATCGGACAAGCTCACAGGCTCAGGAGTATTGAAGAATATGCCTGCCGGTACGGTTTTTAGCGTAGAGAGGCTTATCGGGCTTATGGTTTATGACAGCGATAATACCGCGGCAAACATCGTTACTAACTTAGTCGGCATTGATTACGCAAACAGTGCTTTTAAGGGGTTTGGGTTAAAGAGTACGGATTTAAGCAGAAAGATAGCGGACTACAAATCGCGCGATAGGGGAATAGAAAATTATACTACCGCGGAAGATATGGCGTTGGTATTAGAAAAGATATACAGGGGTAAGCTTGGCAATAAAAATGTTTCTGAGCAATGCATGCGCATATTGAAGCTGACCCGCATGAATGACCGTATCCCCAAATATTTGCCCGCTGACACGAATATCGCGCATAAGACGGGGCTGGAAAATGGCGTATGCCATGACGCCGGAATAGTATTCACCCGCGAAGGAGATTTTATCATCACTGTTTTGACAAAACACGCGCATTATAATAGTAATGTGTCTAAGGAATTTATCGCAAAGGTGGCGTTACTGGTCTATAAATATTTTGAGCGGTTATAAGAAAAGGAGGTTATTTTATGAGAATTAAACTGGTTACGCTGACATTTTTGACAGTATTTGCATTGTCGGGATGCACCTATATTCAGAAGGCCAGGAGGGCCGATGAGCTGGAAATAGAGAACTCTGACCTTAGAAGCCGAATTACGCAGCTGCAGAGAGAGAAAACGAAAGAAGTGAAACAGGTGTATGAGCAGAAAGAGAGGGAGCTTTCTGAACTGGAGCGGGCAAAGAGAGAGCTTGAGGGATCACTTAAGAAAGAAATCGGAGAATATAAGGCAAAATTACAGATGACTGAGCGGGGCTTAGTTATAACCTTTATCTCCGAGATATTCTTTGATTCCGGTAAGGACATAATAAAAAATGACGGTAAACTCTCCTTGGACAAAGTCGCAGAGGTTTTAAACAGGGATGTGCCAGATTCACAAGTGGCAGTCGAGGGCCATACCGATAATGACCCGATCAAATATTCCGGGTGGAAATCGAATTGGGAGCTTTCGTCTGCGCGGGCATTGGCCGTTGTTCATTATCTTATCGATGAGCGCAGGGTTAAGCCGCAAAGACTATGTGCAAACGGATATGGGGAATACCATTCTGTAGCCCCGAATGATACGCCACAAAATAAACAGAAAAACAGGAGGGTGGAAATTGTTATATTGCCTTCTGAGCTAAGCAAAGTGAAACCGTAGCAGGAGAGAGTATTAAATGAAGTTCAGCGGTTGGATTTTTATGATTATTTCATGGGTGATGATTATTAGCCTTGCAATTTATTGCTTTAGCCGGATATTTACGAGAGGTTTTGGAGAAGGAGCCCGGGAAGAACGGAAAAAAGTCTTAAAAAACAAGGAGCTGTTGGAATGACAGGCAATTTATCCCAGGACTGGCCGGCATATATTCTCATGGTGGTTGTAGTGCTCTTTTTTGCCTACGTAATTGTAAAAGGGAATATTCAGAATAAGAAAAATAACCGCGGTTAAAGTAAGCCCTTGATTTCTCCCAGGACCGGAATAATGTGGATTTACTCTCTCCGGGATAGAGCATATTTCCCTGCCGGGCGCTATTGACAAAAGTGCCCTATACGATATAATTTTCACGCCGGAATTCCCATCAGATTATCCAATATTAGGAGGCGGATATGGACGCGTTATTAAAGAAAATAATCACTGCCAGCGGTGTCTCGGGGTACGAAAGCGAGATAGCCAAAATCATGTATGAGGAGCTGAAGAAGTCATGCGACGAGGTGGCAATCGACAATTTCGGTAATGTCATAGCAAAAAAAGGCTCCGGTAAAAAGAAGGTCATGCTTGCCGCGCACATGGATGAGATAGGGCTGTTGGTGAAGAACATCACAAAAGACGGTTTCGTAGGCTTTATCAAAGTAGGGGGCATCGACGACAGGATCCTGCCCGCGCAAAGGATGGTAATAAAATCCAAAAAAGGAGATTGTTCCGGGATAATCGGCGTGAAGCCCCCGCACCTGCAGAAGGAAGAAGAACGCCGGCAGGGCATAAAATACGAGGATATGTTCATCGATATAGGATGTAAGACCAAGGAAGAGGCGTTAGGGAAGATCGCGATAGGAGACGCTGTTATATTCGAGCCTAACGCAGGGGCGCTCAATGAAAAATTATTTTACGGCAAGGCGATAGACAACAGGGCCGGATGTTTTGCCCTGCTTAAGATCATGGAAAAGGCCAAAGGCGATGCCCAGATCTTTGCCGTAGCTACCGTTCAGGAAGAGGTGGGGTTAAAAGGCGCCAAGACCTCTTCATTCAAGGTAAGCCCGGATTTCGCGATAGTCATAGATACGAATGTCGCGGGAGATACGCCCCAGATAAAAGAAAGGGAGTCCGCCTTAAAGCTCGGGGAAGGCGTAGGTATAACCATAATGGAGGCCTCCGGCAGGGGCCTGATAGTAAGTGAAAAGATAAGAGACCTATTGATAGAGACCGCTGGGAAAAATAAGATCAAATACCAGATAGATGTGATAGAAGGCGGCATGACTGACGGAGCGGTGATTTATATGAACAGGGAAGGCATTCCCACCGGTGCCCTGGCAATACCTACCCGTTATGTCCATTCGCCCTGCGGCGTATTCAATATAGACGATCTGAATGCCTGTGTTGAGCTGGCAGTGAAGGTAGTCGGGGAAATATAAACCAAGGGTCAAAACAATGGAAAGCAGAAAGATCTGCAAAAAATGCGTATTGCCGGAAAGCCGGCCTGACATCTGGCTGAATGAAGACGGGGTGTGTAATATCTGCATTGAGCACGCGCAGGCCCAGGATGCCGCGGACGTCACAAAGCCGCTGGAAACCGAATTCATTAAAATGCTCAACATGTACAAATCAAACGGCGAATACGACTGCCTGGTCATGTGCAGCGGCGGCAAGGACAGCACGGCAGCTTTGTATTACATGAAAAAAAGATATAAGCTGAGGCCCCTCGCCTTTACCTTTGACCATGGTTTTGAAACCGAAGAGGCCCTGGAAAATGTGCGCAACGCCGTAGACATATTAGGTGTAGATTACCTGTTTTTTAAAAGCGATTTTATGAAGGAGATGTTCTCGGCGATACTCAAGCGGTCTTCTTCGACGGTGATCTGCCATCCCTGTTCGCTTTGGTATATGGACCTGGCATTTAAAATGGCGTTCAGGTTCAACATCCCCGTGATCATAGCAGGCTGGACCAAGGGGCAATCTACGAGGCAGCCGCTTATGTCGCGTTGCGGATGCAATACCCACCAGCAGGAATTCATCTCCATGGGGAAGGCCACCAGGGAATTCCTGGAAGGTTACGTGAAGGAGAACAGCCGGTATAAAGGTTTTCCGACCTCCATGGAGGAGGTCCTGTTGCGGGCGAAAAAGCGGCAGAAATGCGCGGTTTTATCTCCGCACTGGTTTTTACCCTTTGGCTCGGAGACCTACGTAGAAACAATAAAAAAAGAGTTGAACTGGAAGCTTCCCAGGCTAAGCTACCCGGCAGGGACTACCAACTGCTACCTTAATTTCATTTCGGTGCATAATTCCCTGGAACATTTCGGCTACACGCATTATCACGTGGAAATGAGCAAGCTCATCAGGGAAAAATTACTGACCCGGGAGGAGGCGCTGGAAACCCTGAAGGCCAATTTCGATAAAGAGTTATTGAATAAAATAGCCAAAAAGCTGGATCATATTTTTCCTTAGGGCTCAACCGGCCTTGACGCCTGCCCGTGGCTGGAGTATAATTTAACCCGCACGTCCCGTTTCTTGCGGACATCGTCTTTCCCGATCCAGGCCTTTATAAGACTTTAATAAAGCACACATAAAAGACATAAACGGAACGCAAAGACTCGGCATGATTTTAGCGCAAGCGCCAGGGGCGCGCTAATATCAGTCCGGGACAATCCAGGGAGAGTGGGCTATGGCATACAGGATATTGATTGTCGATGACGACAGGGACATCGTTGAGCCGCTCAAGAACAGGCTTTCGCGCGAAGGTTTCGAAACAACCGTAGCATTTGACGGTGAAGAGGCATTAGTGAAGGCCAAAGAAGACAACCCTGACATAATACTCCTTGACCTTGTGATGCCGAAATTGAACGGTTTTGAGGTCTTAAGGGAAATACGGGAAAAGCACAAAGATAAATGGAGGCCGGTCATCATCATCAGCGCAAAGACCGAGCTGGAGTCGTTAAAGTCCTGTTACAAACTGGAGGCCGACCATTATTTGACCAAGCCGTGCGAATTTGAAAAGATACTGTTGGGGATAGAGACGATGATCTCGCTCATACCGCTACGCATCCAAAAGACATTATGAGTTATCCATTCAAAGACATAGAAGAAAAGTGGCAGAAGGCCTGGGAGAAAAATAAGGCCTTCCATGTCCGACACGAAGCCGGGAAACCCAAATTTTATCTCCTGGAGATGTTCCCCTATCCATCGGGTAAGATCCATATGGGGCACGTGCGCAATTATACCATCGGAGACGTAGCCGCGCGTTTTAAGAGAATGCAGGGGTATAATGTTTTACATCCCATGGGGTTTGATGCCTTCGGCCAGCCGGCGGAAAACGCGGCCATAAAGAACAAGACCAAGCCTTCTGTGTGGACCAATAAGTGCATTGAGTGGATGAAGATCGAATTAAAAAAGATGGGATTTTCCTATGATTGGAGCAGGCAGGTCTCTACATGCGAAAGCGGTTATTATAAATGGAACCAGTGGATATTCCTGAAAATGTACGAGCGCGGACTTGCCTACAAAAAAGAATCAAGCGTTAATTGGTGCCCTTCCTGCGAGACTACGCTGGCAAACGAAGAGGTGATCGACGGCGGATGCTGGAGGTGCCACAAAAAAGTGGAGCAGAAGGAGCTTTCCCAGTGGTTTCTGAAGATCACCGAATACAGGGAGCGCCTGCTGCAGGACCTGGAGCAGCTCAAAGACTGGCCCCAGCGCGTAATCGCCATGCAGAGTAACTGGATAGGTAAAAGCCAGGGATTAGAGATCTATTTCCGGTTAAAGGAAAGCAATAAGGTGATCCCGGTCTTTACGACCAGGGCGGATACTATCTTCGGAGCGACATATATAGTCCTGGCTCCGGAACATCCCCTGGTCGCAGAGATCATAAGGGGCAAACCCCAGGAAAAAGAGGCATTGCAGTTCATTGAAAAAGTGGCAAAGGAGAGCAAAATAATACGTGCCTCAACCGATGTAAAAAAAGAGGGCGTATTTACCGGCTGCTACGCGGTTAATCCTGCCAACAACGAGGCTGTGCCTGTCTGGATAGCCGATTACGTGCTTATGGAATACGGCACCGGCGCAATTATGGCAGTGCCGACCCATGACCAGCGGGATTTTCTCTTTGCGAAAGAGCACGGGCTGCCCATGAGGATAGTGATCGGGGCTCCAGGTCACAAAGTCACAAAGTCACCAGAAGAATTGGAAGAAGCATATGAAGGTGAAGGCATACAAGTAAATTCCGCGCAGTTTAACGGCCTGCCGAACCAGGAGGCAAAATTAAGGATCGCTGAGTGGATGGAGAAAGAAGGCATCGGCAGGATACAGACACATTGGAGGCTGCGCGACTGGCTTATTTCGCGGCAGCGCTACTGGGGCACACCGATCCCGGTCATTTACTGCGATAAATGCGGGGTCGTCCCGGTCCCTTACGAGGACCTGCCGGTTGAGTTGCCGGCTGATGCGCCTTTTACCGGAGAGGGAGGCAGTCCTCTGGGCAAGGTGAAAGAATTTACCAGGGTAAAATGCCCTAAATGCCAATCAGCCGCGCGCAGGGAAACCGACACAATGGCTACGTTCTTCGACTCTTCATGGTATTTCTTAAGGTTCTGCTCGCCGCAATTTGCGGAAGGGCCTTTTGACATAAAAGAAGCGAAATACTGGATGCCTGTAGATCAGTATATCGGAGGGATAGAACACGCTATTCTACACCTGCTCTATTCGCGCTTTTTTTCTAAATTCTTCAAAGACGCCGGCATGGTTGGATTTGACGAGCCGTTCAAGCGCCTCCTGACCCAGGGTATGGTCTTAAAAGAAGGCGAGGTAATGTCTAAGTCACGCGGCAATATCGTTGACCCTGATTCCATAATCAAGGATTACGGGGCTGATACATTAAGGTTATTCATCCTTTTTGCCGCTCCTCCCGAGACCGAACTGGAATGGGATTCCAAGGGGATAGAGGGCGCTTTTAAGTTCTTAAACCGTGTCTGGCGCATCCGTGATTCACTGAAAGATAAGGCCGACGCGGATTTGGTTAAAGTTTTGCATAAGACAATAAAGAAGGTCACGCAGGATTTGGAGGAATTTAAGTTCAACACCGCGATAGCCAGCCTCATGGAGCTGACCAACGCCGTTTATCAGTCCGGAGCGGATAAAGAGGTCTACAAGAACCTGCTTATTATGCTTAGCCCCATAGCGCCTCATTTCTGCGAAGAACTCTGGGAAGGGCTTGGCAACAAAGAAAGCATCGCGCAGGCACGGTGGCCTGAATATGACCCATCGCGCTTAGTGGAAGATACCGTCACGATAATCATCCAGGTCAACGGTAAACTGCGTTCTAAGATCGAAACGCCTGCCGCGATAGGCGAGGATGAACTTAAAGAGATGGTGCTTGCCGATGAAAGGCTCAAACCCTGGATCCAGGATAAACCGGTCAAAAAATTTATCATAGTGCCAAAAAAGATAGTGAATATCGTCGTTTAACCTGCTTAAACAATAACCTTAAGGAGGCAATCATGGGAAAATCAATTAAAGGAAGTAAAACGGAAAAAAATCTTCTGGCAGCCTTTGCGGGAGAATCACAGGCAAGGAACAGGTATACTTATTTTGCCAGCGCCGCAAGAAAAGAGGGAATGGAGCAGATAGCCAACATATTCATTGAGACCGCGGAGAACGAAAAGGAACATGCCAAGGTTTTCTTCAAGTACCTTGAAGGCGGGGATGTGGAGATCACCGCTGCTTATCCTGCCGGGATGATAAAAGACACAAAGAGCAACCTGGAAGCTGCGGCGGCCGGTGAAAACCTGGAATGGACCACGCTTTATTCTGATTTTGGTAAGATCGCTTCTGAAGAGGGCTACCCGGATGTCGCGCGTTCCTTTGAACAGATCTCCAAGGTGGAAAGATTTCACGAATCCAGATACAGGAAATTAATAAACAATATCGGTAACAATGAGGTATTCAAGAAAAAATCAACGGTCAAGTGGCACTGCATTAATTGCGGTTACGTAATGGAAGGGGCAGAGGCGCCTCGCGAATGCCCTGCCTGTAAACACCCGCAGTCATTTTACGAGGTCCTGGCGGAGAATTTTTAATAAAAAATTCAGTTAGAAAATCCCCCTTTTTGAGTCAATTAAGGCAGAAAGGGGGATTTTTTTATGTTTTGCCTCACCACTCAGGAACGCCAGGTTCTCTTGTTCGTATCTTCGCTGGCATTGCTGGGACTGGGTATAAATTTTCTTGCAAAACTGTTCACCCGGCCTGCCGTCATCGCCGCGATCTACCAGGATCTGGGCAAGGTTGACCTCAATAGCGCGGATAGCGCGCTCCTTAAGGACATTCCGGGCATTGGCGACACATTGTCCAGCCGCATAATTGAATACCACAGGGAGAACGGCGGTTTCAAGGACGTGGAAGAATTAAAAAATATCAAGGGCATAAGCGGCTCAAAATATGAGAAGATCAGGGAATTCTTGACCGTGCGCTAGGCCATGAAGCGAGCCCCTGCATATCTTGCTGTTCTCTTTGCCGGGGGGATAATTTTTGCCGATCAGGCGAAGATCCCGTTTAAGATAATTTATCCTGCCGCCATGAGCCTCCTGATCATTTCGGTTCTTTCCTTCCATAAAAACTTCAATTTTACACTTAGCCTGTCATTGCTCGTATTTTCTCTGGGCGCGGCCGCATTGTCAAATTCAAGAATATTACCAGCCGATCATATCGTAAATCAGAAACTTTTAAGCAAAGAAGGGCCTTATCTGTTGAAAGGGGTTATAGTCAGCCATCCGCAGGAAGGCAAAGGGATAAGCACTTTTTCTTTCAGGGTGAAAGGAATAGAGTTCTCGGACCATGTTCGTAGCGCAAGCGGGGATATTCTTGTGCGTGTAAGCGGGAAAGAAGAGTTCTCTTGCGGCGACCGGCTGGTTTTAGGAGGAAAATTATATTGGCCTCATGCCCCCTATAACAGGGACAGGCATGGCTATGGCGATTATCTGCTTAACAGGGGGATTTATTTCATTATGCGCGCAAACTCCGTGACTTTATGCAGTGGAACAAAAACGGGCAGTCCATTTGCAATATCAATGGCCGCCTGGCGGATTAAAAAAAAGATGAAAGAGGCGGTCTTTAAATATATGCCGGATTTACCGGCGGCAATATTGAACGCGATGGTATTGGGAGATAAAAAAGATATACCTCCGGGGATAATCAAGACTATGATTAAATCCGGCACAGTGCACATACTTGTCGTGAGCGGTTTTAATGTGGGGATCGTAGCATTCATAATCATAGTGCTATTAAAAATAATGAGAGTAGCCAAAAGGCCGCGCTTGGTCATCGCGTCTCTATTACTGATATTCTACTGCCTTATGACGGGAGCTTCTACTCCCGTAGCGCGCTCTACCGTGATGGCAATTGTATTTATTATCGCGCACCTGTTGAAAAGAGAACCCGATATTTACAATTCCCTGGGCGTTGCCGCCCTGTTTGTCCTGGGCATAAATCCGCGGCAGGCCTTTGATGTCGGCTTTCAACTGTCGTTTTCCAGCGTTATCTCGATCGTCTGTTTTTATCCTAAGCTCAAAGGCTTCTTTAAAGCCGATTCATCAAGGCTAAAGATTATAAGATGGGCATTGAGCGGATTCTGCCTTTCCCTCTCGGCGTGGCTGGGGACAGCCGGTTTCATTGCCTATTATTTCGGCATAATCTCTCCCGTAACAATTTTTGCCAATATACTGATTGCGCCTTTAGCCTCTTTGATCACTCTTTCCGGTTTTTGCCTGATCTTTGCCGCATTTCTTTTCCCCGGGCTTGCGCCCTTATTTGCCCGCGCCGCGGAACTGGCAGTGGCAGCCTTGATCTCGCTCAATTCCTTATTTACCAAGCTTCCTTTTTCCTGCATTGATCTGTGACCTATTTATAGGAAATTTATATTTAAAACTACAGGATTTTATATTAAAATAATCCGTGGTCCTATTGACTAAAAGGGAGGAAGGCTATGTTTTGTCCTAAGTGCGGCACCCAGAATAACGACGGCAGTTTAAAGTGTTCAAAGTGCGGGCAGGTCTTTAATTTTCCTACAGGAGCAGACTACACGCTCGGAGGCCTTATACCTTATAAGAATCCGGCCGCGCTTTTAGCCTATTACCTCGGTGTTTTTTCATTGATCCCCTGCCTGGGTATTTTCTTTGGCCTATTCGGATTGAAATTCGGGCTTAAGGGCTTGCGGTTCAGCAAGGAAAATCCGAATGCCGGGGGCAGGTTGCACGCCTATGTGGGAATATTCGTGGGAGGTTTTTTCGGCGTATTATACCTGGCGGCAACCATACTGCTGGCCTTCATTTATTTCGCTTCTAAGAAACCATAAGGAGGTCATATATGTTCTGTACAAAATGCGGCACAGAGAATCAGGATAACAGTTGGAAATGTATGAAATGCGGAGGCGTCCTTCAGCACGTGCCCGTTTCCGGAACGGAGAAAGAGGGGAATATCCCGAATTATCTCGTTCAATCCATTCTATGCACGCTTTGCTGCTGCGTGCCTTTTGGTATTGTGGCGATCATCTTTGCCGCGCAGGTTAATTCCAAGCTGGCCTCCGGGGATATAGAAGCCGCCAAAGGTTATTCCAGGAAGGCCAGGATGTGGTGCTGGATATCTTTCGCCTTGGGGTTGCTTTCCGGGATCATTTATCTTGCCATACAGCTCTTTAGCGCAGCGCAGGGTAACCGGGCAGCGCCATAACGCACAAAAATCACCCGCGATTTCATTGGTAAAATCAGTAAAATATATAAAATTCATCGCTTTTTTCGCGCTGGCAGGGTTGGCGGCAGCCCTGCTGTTTTTGTTTGACCCTGCGCAGATAAGAGCGCTGCCTTTATGTCCGTTTCGCGCGCTCACCGGGTTAGATTGCCCGGGCTGCGGAGCGCTGCGCGCCTCGCATCAGATACTGCACGGTAATTTAGCGGCGGCGTTCAGGCTAAACCCCCTGGTTATCCTGTTTTTGCCTTTCCTGGGTTATTATTTATTCCGTTACTGTTTTGCGGCCTTATCAGGGAAGCCTTATACCGAGGCCGTGGTCAGGCCGGTATTTATATGGATGTTATTGGCAGTGATTATTCTTTTCTGGGCCCTGCGCAACACTCCGCTTTACCCCTTCTTTTGCCCCGTGAACCCTTAGACTTATGGTTTGACAAAGTATTATATATATGTTAAATTTAGTGATTATGAAGCGCCTGCTTTTGATGCTAATCCTTATCTTTGGCCTGGTTTCCAGCCAGGCGCATGCCTACTGGATCTGGACATCCAAGACAAAAAAATGGGTAAACCCTAAGACCGCGGTCAAACCGACCCCGAAAGAACAGTTTGATTTCGCCAAAAGCCTTTACGAAATGAAGAATTACGAAGAGGCGACCCGCGAATTCCAGAAACTGGTTCGCTCTTTTCCTAAATCGGCGGAGGCGGCGGAGAGCCAGTATTACCTGGGGCGCCTGAATGAAGAGCAAGGCAAATTATATGAGGCATTTCTTGCGTACCAAAAAGTGATCGACAAATACCCTTTTTCCGAAAGGATCAAGGAGATCATAGAACGGGAATATAAGATCGCCGAGGCCTTTATGTCGGGAGAAAAGCGCAAGGCTCTCGGGGTAAACCTGCCCGTGGAAAACCCGGCTATTGAGATATTCTCAAAGGTTATCGAGAACTCTACATATGGCCCCCTGGCAGCAAAGGCGCAATATAAATTAGGCCTGGTTTTAAAGGGCCTGATGAGGTATTATGAGGCCGAAGAGGCGTTCAGCAAGGTCATTTCTAACTACCCTGACAGTGAATGGGTGGCTGCCTCAAAATACCAGATAGCTTCCTGCCGCGCTGCGGTGTCCCGAGGGCCGGAATACGACCAGGGTGCTGCGGGTGAGGCAAAGGAAAAATTTGAAGAGTTTGTAAGGGAGCATCCGGATGCGGTCTTGTCCCGCGAGGCAGAGAAGAACATCCAGGAATTAAAAGATAAAGAAGCCAGGAGCAGTTATGATATCGCCTTCTTCTACGAAAAACAGAAGGCTTACGAAGCGGCAAAGATTTATTATACCGATATAATCAATAATTATCCCGGGACGGAATGGGCGCGCAAAGCTGAGTCACGCCTGCAAATTATGGAGAATAAAAAATGAGCGGTAGTCATAGGGTGGGCCGCCCGGCAATGGCGGCAATATTACTATTTACCGTGTTCGTCGCCGCGGGGTGCGGATATACCACTCGTTCGTCCATTTCCAATAAATACAAGACTATCCGGGTTTTTCCCTTCGCCAACAAAATAGACATTACGCAGGAGGAAAGCTATATAGGCAGCAAATATAAAATATATAAGCCGTTGCTTGAAAGCGATATCACCAGGGCTGTGAAGAACAGGTACCTGCTGGACGGCAACCTCAAACCCGTTGACAGGGACACGGCAGACTTGTTTTTAAAAGGAGAACTGATAGATTTCCGCAGGGAGCCTTTAAGATACACCGACAGTGATGATGTGGCGGAATACCGGATCGACGTCGTGGTAAATATTACCCTTCACGACAAGGAAGACAAATTAGTCTGGGAAGAAAGCCATTTTACGGGTGAATTCTCTTATTTCACCCAAGGCCCGGCAGCGAAGCCGGAGAGCACGGCTATAACCGAAGCCATAAGTGACCTTGCCCGCCGTATCGTCGAACGCACCGTAGAACAATGGTAGATAAAGTTCCTCCGCTGTGCCTTTTGGTCGGCCCGGAATCTCCTCAAAAAGAAGAAAAAATCTCCAGCCTCAAAGAAGAATTCCTCCCCCGTAAGCTGCGCGAATTTAATCTTGATACTTTATACGCTCGGGACCTGACCTTAAAGCTGCTTCAGGAACGGTTGCTGGTCCTTCCGGTAAAATCCGGCAGGAGGATGGTCATCGTCAGGGAAGCCGAGCGCCTTAATGAAGAGACTAAGCGGTTCATCTTGTCCTATTGCCTCAAGCCCTCTACGGCAGTAATCCTGGTATTGGACCTTGCGAAAAAAGACGCCAAAGACGAATTTTGCGCCAAGGCAGCCAAATACGCGAAAGTTTATAATTTTCTGGAGGCCAGGCGTTGTGATGCTTTTGGTTTGTGGAGGCAAATAGCTTCAAGGAGCCCGGACAGCGCGCTTAAGACGTTGAGTGAGATTTTAAAGAATGGAGAAAAGCCGGAGCGTATAATCGGAGGGTTAAGGTATTCCTGCGAGAAAGATGCTTCGGGCCTGGCGGAGTCAAAGAGAAGGTTAAGGCTGCTGATAGATTGCGATCTGGAAATAAAGACCGGCAGGGTTAAGCCGGTCTTCGCTTTGGAAAAACTTGTTATCGGCCTATGCGGTCTTAGATAGTCTTTTGGCCAAACGCGATTTTCTTCTGTTGGCGGTTTTGGGATGGATTATGTTCTTTTTCGCTGCCTTGTCTAACTCGGAAAACACTTTCTGCAGCGAACTTCTGGCTTCTTCGATCTTTTTGGCCGATATCATCGTCTGAATCTTCTTTAAGATCTTCTTGAGTTTCGTCTTTACTTTCAGGTTTCGTTGATGTTTTTTTCTATCTACACGGCTTCTTTTTACTGAACTTCTGCGTCTTGGCATTCTGATCTCCTGTGATTTTTTTTGAACCTAAGATCGTTTTGTTGTCGGAATAATATTATGCAGTTTATACCATACTTTATAAAAAATGTCAACCCACAAATCAATCGCTAAGTCAGCCGCGGTCATAGGCCTGGGGACTTTTTGCTCCCGCATTTTAGGGCTCCTGCGGGATATGGTCATCGCGGCATTATTCGGCGTGTATGCCTATGCGGACGCCTTTGTCATAGCATTTCGCATCCCCAATCTCTTTCGGGACTTACTGGGCGAAGGCGCGGCAAACGCAGCGCTTGTGCCGGTCTTCAGCGAATACAGCGTAAAACACACAAAAGAAGAATTTTGGGAGCTCGCCAACACGCTATTAAACCTGTTATTGGTCATACTGGCAGGCATCACGCTTTTAGGGATAATTTTCTCTCCTTTATTGGTGCGAATGTTCGCCCCGGGCTTTATCTATGAGCCGGAAAAACTGTCATTGACCATTGCTTTAAACCGTATCATTTTCCCCTATTGTTTATTGATCTGCCTGGCGGCTTATTGCATGGCGGTATTAAATTCGCTAAAACATTTTTCCGTGCCTGCCTTTGCCCCGTGCCTGCTGAACATCTCCATCATCATTTGCGCGATTGTCTTCGGCGAGGGGATAACCGGCCTTGCCCTGGGTGTATTACTGGGCGGGCTTCTCCAGCTTGCGGTGCAGGTGCCGGTTTTATACAAAAAGGGTTTTCGCCCGAAATTGTTCAGGAGTTTCAGGCACCCCGCTGCCGGGACAGTAGGCAGATTGATGCTGCCGCGGCTGTTAAGCTCGGGGATCTATCAGTTAAACAATGTCGTGGATTCGGCATTCGGGTCGCTCGCCTTTATTGTGGGAGAAGGAGGGGTCGCGGTCTTATATTATGCCTACAGGCTCATTCAGTTTCCTCTCGGGGTATTCAGTAATTCTCTCTTCCAGGCTATCCTGCCGACGTTTTCCGTCCAGGCGCTCGAAAGTGACTTTAAAGAGCTGAAGGCAACGCTTTCCTTCGGCTTAAGGTCAATATTTTTCCTGATGCTGCCTGCATCTGCTGGCCTGATCGTCCTCTCAAAACCCATAGTAAAAGTGATCTATGAGCGGGGGAAATTTGACGTCTATTCGGCGCAGATGACTTCGGATGTCCTGGTTTTTTATTCTCTGGGCCTGGCGGCATATGCCGCGGTAAAGGTGTTACAGGCCTGTTTCTTTGCCTTAAAGGACACGTACACGCCGACGAAAGTTTCCGCCTGGGGACTGGGGATGAACATCGTCTTGAACACGGCCTTGATATTCCCGTTTAAGATCTCCGGCGTTGCGCTGGCGACCTCATTGTCAGGCCTTGCCACCTGCGTTATCTTATTCGTCATCCTGGACAAGCGCCTCCAGTCGCTTGAGCGCAGGGAAATCCTTTCTTCGTTCCTGCGCTCCCTGGCAGCGAGCGTTGCCATGGCAGGGGTCTGTATCTTGGTTATAAGACGCTTGCCCATGGGCGAAGGCATTATGCAGCAAGCAGTTTATCTGGCAGCGCTGATTATTGCAAGTGCCGCATCATATATGGGGTTTTGTTTTATACTCGGGGTCAAGGAGTCCAGGGAGCTATACAAGTGGTTTAAAAAGAGAGGAAGGAATGAAAAATAGTATTTACTCTTTTTTTTGCGTGATCGCCGGGTTTTTTGTATCAGCCTTAGGTTTTGTTGCCATCGGGCTTCTGGAAAATTATTACGTTGACCAGGGCATAGGAGAAATACTGATTTCCGGTCTCCGGGCCTTTCTGAGTTTCTTCTTGGGGGTATATGTTTTTTCCTTCTCGGAATGGCTGTTATCAAAAGAAGAAATGAAACACGTGCCTTTATTTGTTACGGCCTCCGTTGCTTTAAGCGTCCCGTTAGGGGCCCTTTCGGCCGCTTTCGTGATGATCTTACTAGAGAAAATCCTTCCGGACGGTTATATCATCAGTTCCTGGCTGAGATGGGTTTACTGGGTTATTGTGTTTGCCTTCGCGTATGCCGGGATTTATTTTTTCTCCCGGCTCAGGAAGGCAGTGTCGTGGCCTTTGAAAAAAAGTTTGATCATGAGCCTGGCAGGGTTCTTATTGATCGCCGCCCCTTTGTTTTTGTCTATAAGGGGGTTAAACTTTCCCAGGGCATCATCGATTGAAGCCAGGCATAAATGGGCCCAGAAGACGTTTGACCATTCCAGGTATAAGCCTTATTCCAAAGCCGGAGAATTTATCCGGAATTCCCCTCTTATAATTTCCCAGGCCGGCAGCAATATTTTATTTGCTCCGGCAGCCAATGGCCGGAATCTGATCGTAAATGGCATTGATGGCAGCATAGCATATTTTACCCTGGAGGTAAAAGGGGATAAAGGAAAAGGTATCTGCGGAATAAGCGTTCTTATCGACTACCACAGCGATAAAGCAGAAATAGGAGGCGGTATTAACAATCTTCCTGTTATTTGGAAATTTGAAGGCAGGAGGGTCGAACTTAAGAAAGATTGATATGGGTAATAGAAGTATGAAGCAGCTTCAGAATAAGATCAGGTCCCTTCCGGACAGCCCGGGCGTATATTTGTTCAAAGACGCATCCGGTGAGGTTATTTATATCGGGAAGGCCGGGTCCCTTAAGAAGAGGGTAGCTTCGTATTTCTCAAGGCCCCAGAACGAAAAAAACCAGGCGCTCGTATCAAAGATCTCCGGGCTGGAATATGTAGTTACGGTATCAGAACCACAGGCCCAGATCCTGGAGGCCAGTTTAATAAAGAAAAATCTCCCTCAGTACAATATCAGCTTAAAAGACGATAAATCATTTCCTTTTATCAGGATAAGCGCGGATGAATTCCCGATCCTTTCAGTATGCAGGAGAAAGAAAGTCGAGCCGCTCGATGGGTCGCAGTATATAGGCCCTTACACAAGCGCTAAATTGCTAAGGGAGGCGCTGAAGGAGATACGCAGGATATTCGGGTATTGTTCCTGTCAGGTCAAGCCAAAACGCCCCTGCCTGTATCATCATCTCGGGCTTTGCCCGGGGCCATGGTCCGGTAAGGTCTCAAGGGAAGAATATCAGGAAAACATAGAAGAGATAAAATTATTTTTGGAATCGAGGCATGAAGAACTCTTAAGGCGCCTCACCCGCCGCATGGAAGAAGCATCAAAAAAGAGGGATTATGAATCGGCAGGCCGTATCAGGGATAAGATACGGGCTCTGGGCATACTCAGCCAGATCCGGCCTTTGTCCAAAAGCGATGATGAGCTGGCGGATTTGAAGTCCCTCCTGGGCCTTATAAAATATCCCGAAAGGATAGAGGCCTTTGATATTTCCAATATATCAGGCAAGGAGGCGACCGGCTCAATGGTAAGTTTCCATAAAGGGGCGCCCGACAAAAATAATTACCGCCGTTTCAGGATAAAAGGCGTGGAGGGGATAAACGATTATAAAATGCTGGCCGAGGTAGTAGGGAGGCGTTACCGGCGGCTTAAAGAAGAAGGAGGGCCTTTTCCGGATCTCGTGCTGATCGACGGCGGAAAATCACACCTTTTGGTCGCGGATCAGGAAATGCGCAAACTGGGGCTTGAGCTACCCATTGTAAGCATTGCCAAGGATAAAGAAAATATCTACGTGAAGGGCAGGCGGTACCCGATAAGGCTGAAAGAGGATACCCTTGCGCTTAATCTGATACGCAGGGTCCGCGATGAAGCGCACAGGTTCGCGGTCGCCTATCATCATATATTGAGAAGAAAGAAAATAATCGGTAAATAAATAGTTTCGTTTATCCGTTATCTCTTTTTCTCGAGATAACGAGACAACGGGATAACGAGACAACGAACAATGACTGATTTCGAGTTGAAGGTATATAAAACCGTCCTGACCATCCCTCTGGGGGAAGTGCGGACATATAAATGGGTGGCTGAAAAAATCGGGCACCCGAAGGCGTCCCGCGCCGTAGGTACGGCATTGAAAAAAAATCCTTATCCTTTCATCATACCCTGCCACCGCGTCATTAAGTCAGGCGGAGATACAGGCGGTTACGCGCTGGGCAAAAAGAATAAAAAGCTGATAATAGATTTGGAGCGACACCTGAAGGAATTAATGCTATAATAATATAACTTTATTTGTGGAGGTCATCATGTCAATAAAAGAAATGATCGGGGAAATGGTCAAGCGGGACGGCTCGGACTTATTTTACCGGGTCGGCAGCAATGTGCACGTGAGGATAGACGGCAAAATACTCTCCGTAAACGATGCGGTCATAACGCTGCAGGACGTTGAGCACGCGATAGACGACTTGACAACCCCCAAACAAAGGCAGGTCTTCAGGGAAAGGCTGGATATTGATTTTGCGGTTTTCATAAGCGATTTCGGCCGCAGGTTCCGCGTGAGCATCTTCATGCAGCGCAATTCCCCGTCAATAGTCATAAGGAACGTGCGCACTGTCACTGCCAGTTTCGAAGAGCTTAATCTGCCGGCGAAGGTCTTACGCAGCCTTGCGATGGAATCAAGGGGGCTGGTCCTTTTAACGGGGAGTATGGGCAGCGGCAAGTCAACCGCCATTGCCAGCATGATCGAATACATTAACCAAAACAGCAGGAAACATATCCTGACCATAGAAGAACCGATCGAGTTTACGTTCCAGGACAAGAATTCCATCATTAATCAGAGGGAGTTGGGGCTGGACGTGTCTTCTTACGCGATGGGCCTGCGCGCCTTCACGCTGCAGAGCCCCGACGTTATCTTTATCGGCAACATCAGGGACCACGAGACCATGTCCGCCGCCCTTACCGCGGCCGAAACAGGGGTGTTGGTCTTAAGCACCTTGCATACGATAAATGCCTCTCAGTCAGTGGAGAGGATCGTCAATTTTTTCCCGCCTCACCAGCACCAGCAGATACGCACGCAGCTTTCTTCTCTCTTAAAAGGGGTAATTTCCCTGAGGCTGGTGCCTTTAAAGGATAAAGGCGGACGCGTCCCGGCCTATGAAGTCATGCTGCTTACACCCACCATAAGCAGGCTGATCAGGGAAGGCAAGATCTGGGAAATGAACCAGTTCCTGGAAGATGGGACGGTATTTGACATGCAGTCTTTCAATCAGTCATTATTGAAGCTGGTCAAAGAAGGAAAGGTCAGCGAAGAAGAGGCAAGCACGTTTTCCGACAACAAAGAAGAATTTACCCTCGCTTTAAGAGGGATCAAGAAAGCATAATTATTCCCGGAGGTATTTAAGATGCTGGATGATATAAAATCAAAACTTTCCATGATTGAAGCCCGCCTTGACCAACTCAGAGGTTATCTTTGATATAGATAACAAAAAGAAACTGGCCGAAGATCTGACGTCTCAAATGTCCCTGCCCGGATTTTGGGACGACATGGAAAATTCCGCAAAAACAGTCAAACAGATAAAATCCCTTAAGTCGATTATTGAGCCATGGGGGAGCGCGTTTGATAAATACCTGGAGTTAAAGGAACTGTCGGAGATTTTGAGAGAAGAGGAAACCGGGTTGGTCTCTGATCTGAAGCGTAATGTCGATGCCCTCTTTTCCTCGGAAATAGAGAAGCTGGAACTTAAGACCCTGCTGGGAGGGGAGTTTGACCGGAATAACGGCATCCTCAGCATTAACGCCGGGGCAGGCGGCACGGAGTCATGCGACTGGGTCTCGATGCTTTTCCGCATGTATTCCAGGTGGGCGGAAAAAAAAGGCTATAAGATCAAGACCATAGACGTGCTCTTCGGAGAGGAGGCGGGGATAAAAAACATCACCGCTCTCATCGAAGGCGAATACGCTTACGGTTACCTTAAGGCAGAGCGCGGTGTCCACAGGCTTGTGCGCATATCCCCGTTTGACGCAAATAAGCGCAGGCACACATCCTTTGCCTCTGTAGATGTCATTCCGGAAGTGGAAGAAGGCGTTGATCTAAAAATCGAAGATAAAGACCTGCGCATCGATGTGTACCGTTCAAGCGGAGCCGGCGGCCAGAGCGTTAACACTACGGATTCCGCGGTGAGGATCACGCACATCCCGACAGGCATCGTAGCCCAGTGCCAGAACGAACGCTCACAGTTCCAGAATAAACAGATGGCTTTGAAGATATTAAAGGCCCGGCTTTACGAATCGGAACTGAAAAAGAAAGAGGAAGAACTGGAAAAGACCTACGGTGCGGAAAAAAAGAAAATAGAGTGGGGAAGCCAGATAAGGTCCTATATAATGCAGCCTTATACCCTGGTAAAAGACCACAGGACCGAGCAGGAAACAGGAGACGTGAATAAGATCATGGACGGCGGCATCGACGGATTTATTGAGGCGTATTTAAGGTTCAGCGTTAAAAAATAAAATAAAATATGTTTGGACTGATAAAAAACCAGCTTTTAAATCAAAAACAAAACACCATAAAGAGAAGGTACCCTTCCGTCCATATGGTCCTGCATCCGGATATACCCACGCCGTCAATCAATAAAATGGTAGAGTTAGCCGGGACAGTAGAAAAGGTGAACGGCTGGGAGGACAAAATAAGCGCATTATCCGACGCGGAATTGAGGCAGAAAAGCGAGGCGTTCAGGGCGCATATCTTAAGCAAGGCGAAGGAATACGAACCGCAGATAAAGGAACTGGAAAAGGCACTCCTTTCGGTAGCTATCCCCGAAGAGAAGGATAAGATCAGGGAGAGATTGAGGGACGCGCGCAACAGGATCTTTGAGGAAATCCTTGCGGAGAGCTTCGCGGTAGTCAGGGAAGCGGCTAAACGCACTATCGGATTAAGGCATTTTGACGTGCAGATCGCCGGAGGGATTGTTTTACACGAAGGAAAGATCTCGGAAATGGCTACTGGAGAAGGGAAGACCCTTGTGGCGACGCTGCCTGCGTATCTGAACGCCCTTTTAGGCAAAGGCGTGCACATCGTTACCGTTAACGATTATCTTGCCAGGCGCGACCGTGACTGGATGGGCCCGGTCTTTGAGTTCCTGGGTTTAAGCGTAGGGGCCATACAGCATGAGATGTCCGATGAGCAGAGGAAACAGGCTTATTCTTGCGATATAACATACGGCACAAACAATGAGTTCGGTTTTGATTACCTGCGCGACAATATGAAATACAGCACGGAAGACCTGGTCCAGCGGCCGTTCTATTACGCTATCGTGGATGAAGTCGATTCCATACTGATCGATGAGGCGCGCACGCCTCTGATCATTTCAGGCCCGGCGGAAGAGGCCACCGATAAATATTACACGGCAAAAAGGATAGCTGATCAGCTCAAAGGCAGGCGTATAACCGAGAAAGACGAAGTGGACGCCAAATATAAAGGTCTGGACCTTGCCAAAGGCTACGATTATACCGCGGATGAAAAAGGCAATGCCATTTCTTTGACTGAAGAGGGAGAAGCAAAGGCGACACGTTTATGGGGAGTGGAAAGCCTGCATAATATTGAAACGATAGAATACAGGCACCACACTATCCAGGCGCTGAAGGCAAAGGAATTCTTTCAGAAGGACGTGGATTATGTGGTAAAGGATTCGGAGGTAGTCATCGTAGATGAATTCACCGGCAGGATGATGCCGGGGAGGCGCTGGTCGGACGGCTTGCATCAGGCCGTAGAGGCAAAGGAAGGCTTAAAGATCGAAAGGGAGAACCAGACGCTTGCCACGATCACATTCCAGAATTATTTCAGGATGTACGAGAAGCTCGCCGGCATGACCGGGACCGCTTTTACCGAGGCCAACGAATTCAAGGCCATATACAAACTCGACGTGGTAGTTATTCCCACCAACAAAAACCTTATCCGTACAAATTACCCGGACTGCATTTACAGGTCGGAGAAGGAAAAATTTGAAGCCGTGGTCAATGAGATAGCCGAGCACTACAACACGGGCAAGCCGGTCCTCGTGGGGACTATTTCCATAGAAAAATCGGAACGTATCGCGGAGATGCTCAAACGCCGCGGCGTGCCTCATCAGGTGCTTAACGCGAAGTACCACGAGATGGAGGCGCATATCGTTGCCCAGGCGGGCAGGTTCAAGGCCGTGACCATAGCTACGAATATGGCCGGCCGCGGGACGGACATACTCTTGGGCGGGAACGCCGAGTTTATGGCCCGCAGTGTGGCAAAACAGAAAATAGAGCAGGATGACCCGAATTATCAGGAAGAATACAGAAAGATATTGGAAAGGTTTAAAACCGAATGCGGTAATGAGCACAACAAGGTCGTATCCCTGGGCGGCCTGCACGTATTGGGGACGGAGCGGCACGAGGCAAGGCGTATCGATAATCAGCTGAGGGGGCGTTCAGGCAGGCAGGGAGACCCGGGTTCATCCAGGTTTTACGTTTCGCTTGAAGACGACCTGATGCGTTTATTCGGTTCGGAAAAGATAATAGGCATGATGAATGCCGTAGGCCTTGAAGAAGGGCAGGTGATCGAACATCCCTGGATCACCAGGTCCATCGAGGTCGCGCAGAGGCGTGTCGAGCAGCACAATTTTGAGATAAGGAAACAGCTCCTGGAATACGACAACGTAATGAACAAGCAAAGGGAGGTTATTTACACTCAGCGCAAGTCAATCCTGGAGGGCATTTCTCTAAAGGATAACGTATTGGATATCGCGGATAAGGTCATTGACGCGGCCCTGTCTGTGTATGCACCGGATAACCTTGGTCCGGAAGAATGGGATTTTGCCGGTTTGATAACCGCCATGCGCGATAAATTTAATCTGGAAATAAGAGCCGGAGATTTAAATGACCTGGGGATCGGGCAGCTAAAAGACTTTTTATTGAGTGAGGTAACGCGCAGTTACGGAGAAAAAGAAAATGCGATCGGCCGGGATTTGCTGCGGCACCTTGAGCGCATGGTCTTCCTGCAGGTTATCGATACTAAATGGAAAGAACATTTATACGCGATGGACATCCTGCGGGAAGGCATAGGCCTGCGCGCTTACGGGCAGCGCGACCCACTGATAGAATATAAGCGCGAGGCATTTGAGATGTTCCAGGAGATGATCTCCGGCATAGAAGACGAGGCGGCGGAGGTCATTTTCAAATTACGGCCAGCGAAAGAAGAAAGGTTCAAAGGAGTGTTTAGTTCCATAGCGCAGCAGATGGTGCATCCCGAAGTAGACAAGTTCGAGCACCCGCAAGAGGGGACCCCGATGGAAACTATAGCCCTGACTTCTCCTTCGGGACAGGAGGCCCAGGTTCCGTCCGGACATCCCAAGGTGGGCAGAAACGACCCTTGTCCCTGCGGTTCCGGGAAAAAATATAAGAAATGCTGCGGCCGTTAAAAAGTCAAAACTCCCTGATAAAAAACTTTCTGCTTTGTTCATTATCCGCGCTCCTGCTGATCTTTTCCTTCCCTGATTTAAATCTCTGGATATTGGCATGGTTTGCGTTTGTCCCATTGTTCCTGGCGGTCAAAGACCAATCGCAAAAAAGGGCATTCCTGCTTTCCTATCTTTCGGGCGTGATTTTTTGGTGGGGAACAATTTACTGGTTAGTCCACGTTACGCTCATCGGCACCATAATCCTTATTTTATACCTGGCTTTATATTTCGGGCTCTTTGGCCTGTTTATTTCATCCGTTTTGCGCCGGGAGTCATCTTTCGCTCATTTTTTGTTAGTCCCGTCTTTTTGGGTGATTTTAGAATATGTCCGCGGCCATCTTTTTACGGGTTTCCCGTGGGCGCTCTTGGGTTATTCCCAGTATCTCAATTTGCCGGTAATCCAGGTATCCGACATTACCGGAGCCTGGGGGGTTTCATTTTTAGTAATGACAGTAAATACCCTCATTTATTCAGTTGTCGGTTGTCAGTTGTCGGTTGTCAACCTTGCCAGGAGAATTATCTTTGTTGCCCTGCTTGTCTCTTTTGTTTTAGGCTACGGTTATTTTAAGCTATCTCAAGAAAAAAGCGAAGCGGGGAAGGGCCAGCCAATAAGAGTTTCGGTTATCCAGGGCGATATCCCACAGGAAATGAAATGGTCTCCTGCCTATCAGGGCTTTATACTGGGGAAATATCTGGAGCTAAGCACGCTTGCGGCGCAAGAGAAGCCGGACCTGATTGTTTGGCCTGAGGCCGCTGCGCCCGGGATCCTGGGCGAAGATAACTGGGTGTTCGATGAGATATTTTCTTTTGCCTCCGGGATTCAGGTTCCGCTGGTTGTCGGCAGTGTAGTCGAAGAAAAAGGGAGGTATTTCGGCAGCGCATTATTTATCAGCGCAGAGGGAAAGGTCTTGAGCCGTTACGATAAGATACACCGCGTGCCTTTTGGAGAATACGTCCCGCTAAAAAAAATATTTCCTTTCCTGGCATCGGTGGTCCCTATCGGAGACATCGATAAAGGTAAAGAGTTCACGGTGTTTTCGTTAAGAAGGACCACAAGCCGTTTAAGGGGGGCAACGGACATAAAGTTCGCCGTCCTTGATTGCTTTGAAGACCTGTTCCCGGAATTATCGAGCGAGTTTGTCGGCAGGGGGGCGGATTTCCTGATAAATATCACCAATGACGCCTGGTATAAGAAAACGTCGGCGCCCTTGCAGCATCTGCAGGCATCGGTATTCAGGGCGGTAGAGAACAGGGTCCCTCTGGCTCGCTCGGCGAACACAGGGGTCTCCGGATTTATCCGGTCTTCCGGAAAAGTCTCTTATCTATGCGCGGGGGAGGGCTGCGTAAAAATATTTGTCCCCGGGCACAAAACAGAAGAATTGACGCTGGCGTTAAGAAAAAAGAAAAGTTTTTATACGCGTTTTCCCGATGCATTTATTTTGTTTTGCGCCTTTTGTTTTGTTTATGATATAATTATGCGGCTTTTAAAACAAAAGGAATAAATGAGAAAACTCCCGCTTCTAATCTTGTTGATCGCGTTGTTCCCTTTTCTTGCCTTCAATCTTTATTCCCTGGATAAATGTTATTTTCTTTGTCCCATAAATTATAAAGGCGACCTTATCGTGCGTTCCGACTACAGGGGCAACGGATATTTTGCCAGCCCGCGCAGCGGAAGAAGGCTGCACCAGGGGATAGACCTTTTGGCTCCATTGGGTACTCCGGTAATGGCGGCTCGTTCAGGCAGGGTGATTTTCGCCAAGGCAAGAAAAGGCATGGGGAATTACGTCGTGATCCGCCACAAAAACGGCATCGTCACTATCTACGGCCATCTTGACAGGATATATACCCGCGCCGGAGCTTTTGTGCGGCAGGGAGATATCATAGGAAGCGTCGGCAAGACCGGCAACGCAAGATATAGCGGTATAGAATCGCACCTGCATTTCGAAGTCCGCAAAAATAATAAAGCGATTGACCCGTTGAATTATTTATAAGGAAAAACCGATGTTCAACATACTTTTGCTAGGGCTAACCAGCCTTTTGACCGACATCTCCAGCGAGATGATCTATCCCCTCCTGCCGGTCTATCTGGTGTCAAAGCTTGGCGCAAGCCCGGCGATACTCGGGATGATCGAAGGCATCGCAGAGAGCACTGCCAGCCTGCTTAAGGTATTCTCGGGTTATTTTTCCGATAAACTTAAAACAAGGAAGCCGTTCGCTATCCTTGGCTACGCCAGTTCTGCGTTAGGTAAATTATTTTTATATTTATCTGCGGGCTGGGGATTTGTCCTGTTGGGCAGGGTCATTGACCGTTTCGGCAAAGGCATACGCACAGCGCCCCGGGACGCCATAATAGCTGAGAGCGCCGCGGAGAACAAAAAGGGCCGCGCATACGGGCTCCATCGGGCCATGGATACGCTCGGCGCCTGCGTGGGGATCACGCTGGCGTATCTTCTGGTAGTTCATTTTAAAGGCGATTATAAGAACGTGTTCCTTATTTCGCTCCTACCGGCTGTAATAGGAGTCGCGATATTGTTTCTTGTCAGAGAAAAGAACGCGCGCTCAAAAGAGAAAGTTGAAAAGTTAAAATTCAACTGGAAAGGCCTGGACAAAAGGCTGAAATTATTCCTCATTTTCACATTTATATTTACCCTGGGGAATTCTTCCAATCAGTTCCTGCTTTTGCGCGCGCAGAATTTAGGGTGCTCGCTTGGCCAGGTGATCATATTATACCTGATATACAACGTGATCTACTTTTTGGTCAGTTACCCGGCGGCGCATCTTTCCGATATTATCGGCAGGAAAAAACTTCTGGTTGCCGGTTACTTGTTCTACGGACTGGTTTATTTCGGGTTCGCTCTTAACACTTCCATGCAGGCGTTATGGTTATTATTCGGAGTCTACGGTCTGTATATCGGGTTTACGGAAGGCGTGGAGAAGGCGCTGATCGTGGATATGGCGCCGCGTGATTTAAGGGCGACCGCTATCGGGCTGCACGCCACCCTCGTAGGTATCGGGTTGCTCCCGGCTTCGCTGTTTGCGGGGATGCTCTGGAAATTCCTGGGCCCTAAGGCTCCGTTTTATTTCGGGGGATTTATGGGGGTTCTTGCCAGTATCGGCCTTTTGTTTATCCTTTGAGCCAATCTAATCCTTCGGCTCCATATGCACTACCACGTCGCTTACCGAGGGAATAGCCTTTTTTATCGCTTCTTCGATCATGTAGCTTATATTGTGCGCGTCATCGATGTGCATATTCGGGTTCACCTGGACATGCAGGTCAACGTAAATATCGTCCGGCCTGCCGCGCGTCCTAATCTTATGGCACGTCTTTACTCCCCTGACCCCCAAAACGATTTCAATTATTTTCTTCTCATCGATCACTACGCTGTCGCAGAGCACCCTGGAGCTATGTTTTATTATCTCGATAGCGGAGAAGGCGATAAACAAGCTGATGCCCAATGTAGCGATAGGATCAAGGATCGCAAAGCCCATCTTTACGCTGATGAGCGTGATGATGACCGATACTGAAATGAAGATGTCTGAACGGGTATGCAGCGCGTCAGAGATCAGGATGTCGCTGTTAAAGTCCCTTCCCTTCTTGTTTTCATAACGCATCACCCAAAAGTTTACCACTACCGTAATTGCCATTATAAGAAAACTTTTTACATCTATCCGGGGAGTGATCGGATTAGAGATGCGCCTTAACCCTCCCTCAATGAGCTCGAAACAGATCAGGAAAAGCATCGCCGCTATGCCTATGGAAAAAAGGGTTTCATATTTCTTGTGGCCATAAGGATGGTCTTTGTCCTTGGGTTGGCAGGCGAAATGAATGCCGATCAGGCCGATGACATTGGATGTTCCGTCTGAAAGTGAATGGAAGCCGTCGGCTGTCATGCTGGAGCAAGAGGTGAGCAGGCCATAGGCGATTTTTGCTATGGCAACACCCCAGTTAAGGGCGAGCACATACAGAAGTACCCGGCGGATGTTCCTGTAGTGGTCCCGAATGGCTGTTTCCATAAAACAATTATATATTGCCGGCAGCAGGATTTCAAATCCTTTTAAGCACAGGTAGCCCCGTTAGTCTTATGGCTCGTGGTCCTCGTGGCAGGCAGGAATAGCTCCATTTATTGGTTCTATAGCCTGCCGGTTTCTTCGCTCAGGTCGATTTTTTACGCCAATGTTCTTTCGCAGCTCGGCGGCTGCGGAACTCGCCCGTCGGCGCTATTCGCGCCAGGACGGGCTCGCACATCCTCGCCGTCAGAATGCTTCCGCGTTCGGATTCCCTCGCTGCTCAAGCTCCATTGGCTAAAATCGACATTCGCTCATAAACCGGCAGGCTATAGTACCGATTGATTTAGATGCGGTTATATGATAAAATAACGGACAATTAAGGAGATTTCCCGAGGTAAATAACATGCGTAGAAAAATTATCTTAATAGCGGCGCAGCTTTTCCTGGCGCTCTCCTGTGTCTTTGCCAAAGAAACGGCGACAGAGAAGCAGTTTCAGCTCCAGCCGCTTGAGCCCATCACAAAAGAGAACCGGGTCCTCATTTTAGCCCCGCATCCTGATGATGAAGCCATTGCCTGCGCCGGAGTGATACAGGAAGCGGTAAAGGCGGGCGCGGATATCCGTGTCGCTTATCTCACTAATGGAGATCATAATCAGCTGGCCTTTATAGTCTATGAAAAAAGGATCACCGTCAGGAAGAATGAATTCCTGCATATGGGGCGCAAGCGCAGAGAAGAGGCGATAAAGGCGATGCAGCTCTTAGGTGTAAATAAAGATAATCTCACCTTCCTGGGTTATCCTGATTTTGGCACTTTTGCGATATTCAGGGATTATTGGCATACAGACCGGCCCTTCAAGAGCCTGCTTACCCGTGTATCAAGTGTCCCTTACAAAGAAGATTTTTCTTTCGGCTCGCCTTATGTCGGCGAGAGCATACTGGAGGATTTAAAGAGGATAATCAGGTCTTACAAACCGGACAAGATCTTTGTTTCTCACCCCGCCGACGTAAACAGGGACCACACAGCCCTGGCGTTATTCCTTGAAATCGCTCTGGCTGACCTGGAGAAAGAAATAAAGAGGCCGTTAGTATATCCTTATCTGGTGCATGTAGCAGGCTGGCCCCTGCCCCGCCACTACCATCCTGAGCTGAATCTTTTCCCCCCGAAGAAATTCCAGGGTTCGCAGATCAAATGGTTTACCCGTGAATTAAGCCGGGAACAAGTTGAAATGAAGCACCAGGCAGTGCTTCGTTATAAAACACAAACAGAGTCCAGCGCATTCTATCTTCTTTCTTTCTGCCGGAAAAACGAACTCTTCGGGAGTTATCCGGAGATCTCGCTTGGGAAACCCGCGGCCCAGGGTGGTTTTTGGGAAGGCCATGAAACTAAAATTCCGTCCAATTTATACGATACGTTCCTTCCCGAGACGGGTGATGGAGGGAACGGGAATGTCAATCTTTCCGCGGAAAGAGACGAGCTTAGGTATTACCTTGAAGAAGGACAGTTAGTGGTGAACATAGCAACGGCAAGGAAAGTCAGCCCCATGTTCGGGGTGATGTTTTATATCTTCGGCTATAGTTATGAGAAGCCCTTTGCCCTGATGCCCAAGCTGCGCATAGTTACCAGGCATAAGAGGGTCCTTATCGTAGATAAAAGGAAAAGGGTCAAGCTTGAAGGGGTATTCATGGAAACGAACGAAAAAGGATTAACGCTTAAAATCCCGCTTAAGGTGTTAGGAGACCCGGATTTTCTGCTGGTCTCGGCAAAGGCCTATTCGGGGGCCTTGCCCGCTGAGACTATCGGGTTTAGAAAGATCAATATAAAGAAAGGGGATTAAATGCTGGAGTTTAAGTCTGTTAAGATAAATAAGCCGGATGATGTCAATTTGATACTCGGGCAGAGCCATTTTATTAAAACAGTGGAAGACCTGTATGAGGCGCTTATCGCAGGAGCACCGACGATCAAATTCGGGCTGGGCTTTGTCGAATCATCAGGCGCCTGTAAGGTCAGATCGGAAGGCAATGACAAGGAACTCACCGGGCTTGCCGCAGAAAACGCGCTTAATATCGGGGCAGGCCACGCTTTTATCGTCCTTATGCGCGATGCCTATCCTATAAACGTGCTTAATGCGGTCAAGTCGATCCCGGAGGTATGCAACATATATTGCGCGACTGCGAATCCCGTAGAAGTTATTATAGCCGAAACAGAGACCGGCAGGGGGATCCTGGGAGTGATTGACGGGTTAAAGCCAAAAGGCATTGAAACAGATGAAGATATAAAATGGCGCCGTGAATTCTTAAGGAAAATAAAATACAAGCTTTAAGTGAAGCAGATGGATTTTAAAAAAATTAGTAAAAGTATCAGCCGTGCCGCTGCCAGGGCTGCGTTAGTTACGTGCTCTCTGATAATTAAGGTCATCCCCCGGCGTTATCTTTATTCCTTTGCCTCCGGTATTGCCGCGTTAGGCTATGGTTTGATCGGGAAACAAAAAAGGATCGCCTTTGAGAGCCTGAGTATAGCCTTTGGCAAGGAGAAATCCGATGGCCAGATACGGCAGATCGCCAGAGACAGCTTTGTGTATATGGCCAAGTCCGCGGTAGAGCTGATGTTCTTGATGGACAAACCCTCTTTGCTCAAAGAGCGGATAACGTTAGAGGGAAAAAAGAATCTCGATGAAGCGCTCTCCCGGGGTAAAGGCGTTATCCTTGTAAGCGCCCATTTCGGAAATTTTCCTTTACTGCTGGCGAGATTAAGCCTTGAAGGCTATAAGGTATCCGGGATCATGCGGCAGATGCGGGATTTAAAGGTCGAGAAGATTTTCCTCAAGAAGCGCAAGAAATATAACGTCAAGACCATATATGCCCAGCCCAGGAACGTCTGCGTCGATTCGACCATTAAGACCCTGCGCAATAACGAGCTCGTATTCATACCCATAGACCAGAATTTCGGCACCGCAGGCGTATTTGTGGATTTTTTCGGTATGAAGGCCGCTACTGCTACCGGTCCGGTCGTCTTTGCCCAGCGCACGAAGGCGGCGATATTGCCTTGTTTTATAATCAGGCAAAAGGATGATACCCATAAGATTGTTTTTGAGCCGGCCCTTGACCTGGTAGAGGGCAAAAGTTCCCAGGAGACAATCGTAATAAACATACAAAGGCTCACCAATATCATTGAATTATATATCCGTAAATTCCCTGCCGAGTGGGGTTGGATCCACCGCAGATGGAAGAGCAGACCAAATTAAAGGAGGTGTTTGACATGGCAGAAGAAGCGAAACAGGAAGGGAAAAACATGCTTTCTATGCTGTTTAAGCTTGTCTTGGGCCTTGTATTCCTGGCCCTGGGTATTCTGGCGGTCATTGTCTGGTTTGAGAGCCTAAAGACCGTATTCAAAGGCTGCGTCGGGCTATTCTTACTCCTTGCGGGCATGATCACGCTGGCAATCGCCAAAGAATAAGGTTTCTCACGGTTAATAAAAGAGGGTTGATCTTTTTTGGATTAACCCTCTTTATTTTTTATAATATGTTATCTTTGATTGCTTTACAATTATTTCCTTTCCGCTATAATAATTAAAAAGAGGGAGGGAATTATGACTGTAAAAGATATTATGACAAAAAAGGTCACCGGTGTTTCTCCCGAGTTGAACGCCAAAGAGGCCCTGGCGCTGTTACAGAAAATGAAGATCAGCGGGCTTCCGGTCATAGACGGGAAAAACAGGCTGGTGGGCATGTTCACGGAAAAAGAAGTGTTAAGCTACGTCCTTCCAACCTACGTGGAGAATGTCGGCAGGTTTATTTACCAGGAGAATTCCAAGGCAATAAAAAATAAAGTGGTTTCTTTTTTTAAAGCGCGCGTAAAAGACCTAATGCGCAAGGATGTTGTAACGATAAGTGAAGACGCTACGGTTTACGAGGCAGCTCACCTTATGCTTACCCAGAAGGCCAGGCGTGTTCCCGTGCTTGATAAAGAAGGGGCGGTCTCCGGGATCATTTCCCGGGTGGACGTCGTAAGGGTATTATTTGAAGATGAGGGCAACCGGTGAAGACGCTCGCCTTTAAGTTTATTTTACTTATCGCGATTTCCCTTTCATTAGGGTTTTTTTCTTCACTCGCGGGGTTAAATTTCCATCAATCCCTCTCTATCGCGATCTTCTCCGTTTCGATACTCGGCACGTTATTCTTCTGGGGGTTCAGGCTAAGCTTTGCGTTCCTGGGCACCTCCGTGCTTATGATGACCAGGACCATTGACCTGGAGCACCTTATTGAATTCGCTTCCCTGGAAGTGATCCTCTTCTTGGTAGGGATGATGGTCCTGATAGGATTACTTAAAGACGAAGGGTTCTTTGCCTGGATCGTGCAATTGATATTGCGCATCAGGAACCTGACGGCCCATAAGTTCGCTATTATTATAGCCGTGATCTCGGCAGCATTGGCATGCGTGGTGGACGAAGTGACCTCCATAATCTTCATAGTCGCGGCAATTTTGGAGATTTGTGATTATTTTGAGGTTGACCCCCTGCCGTACATTATAATATCCGTGCTTGCGACTAATATCGGCAGCGCCGCCACCGTATTGGGAAATCCGATAGGTATCCTGATCGCCTCTAAGGCCGGCCTTACGTTCGAGGACTTCCTGATGAAGGCCTTCCCTATAGCAGTCGTGAGCCTGGTGGCAGTCATTTTGATTGTGCTGCGCTGGTATAAGAAATCCTTAAGTGCTCTTGACCGCCACATCAAGGAATTCGGCGGCAATGAAATGCTGATTAAGCTTATTTCAGTGCCTGCGGAAAAAAGGCTCAAGATCAGCCTGGCGATTTTCGCAGGGACCCTCTTTGTGATTTCCATGCATCATCGCCTGGAGCTGCTCTGGGGGCTTCAGATCAACACAATACTGCTGGTTATGCCGCTTTTTTCAAGCGGAAGCATCATGATCTGGAAGAGGAATAAGGCAAGGGATTATATCGAGAAGGACGTAGAGTGGTGGACATTGCTTTTCTTTCTCCTCCTTTTTGCCCAGGCAGGGACATTAAAATATACCGGCGCGACCGATGTCCTGGCGCAGAAAATCGTAGGTATTACAGGGAATAACCAGCATTTCCTTACAGGCGCGATACTTTGGTTAAGCGCTATTGGCTCAAGCCTGCTGGATAATGTAGTGCTGGTTGCCGCCTTTATCCCCATCATACAGGGGTTCCAGTCGCTCAATTATAACCTTGGGCCCTTATGGTGGGCGCTGCTCTTAGGGGGGTGTTTCGGAGGTAATATCACGGTAGTCGGTTCAACGGCGAATATCGTGGCGTTAGGGATCCTGGAAAAAGAAAAGAAAATCCACGTAACTTTCTTTAAATGGTTCTGGATCGGCCTTACCGTGGGGCTGGTAACTACCTGCATAGCCTGGTTTATCCTGGTGACTTTCCCTTTCTACAGGTAGCCTTCCTCTATTGACAAAGGTTTGAAGCTGTGCTATATTACTGCAAATTTAAGGAGGTGCACCATGAAATTACGGGCCAACCTTGTTCTTATAATATCTTTGTTCCTCTTGGTAATCGGCGCAAAAAGCGTTTTCAGCCAGAATGAGGGCGCATCCGCCCTTCCTGCAGCCTCTAAAGAGGCTTCTTCAGAGCCGGAAATACTGTGGGTCTGGGGAGAAGTCACCGCGGTAGACAGCGCGTCGAATAAGTTAAGCGTAAAATACCTGGATTACGAAAATGACGTAGAAAGGGAAATAAGTATATCGCTGGACGATAAGACTACTTTCGATAATAACGCCGGCTCAATTGCCCAGTTAAAGCCTAAAGATACGGTAAGCATTGATTACATGGTTGATCCTTCGGGAGCTAATATAGCCAAAAATATCAGTATCGAGAAGATTGAAGCGATGCCGGGAGAAGAAATGGCTCCGGAGGCGGCGCCTGAAGCTGCGAAGGAAGAAACAGCCGTTCCTGTCGAGGCCGCGCCAAAGACAGATTAAAGGCTTTTTCTGCTACCTTTTAATAGAGCAGATTTAGAAAGCAGGGAGTAACTTCCCTGCTTTTTTAATATCCGGGAGGCATTCTTGATCAAGCTTGTAATCTTTGACCTGGACGGCACTTTAGTGGACGCCTATCAGGCGATCACAAAGAGTTTTAACCATACCATGCGCAGGTTAGGTTATCCTGTTAGAGACGGTTCTTTTATCCGCCGCGCGGTAGGGTGGGGAGACAGGAAACTGCTTGAGCCATATGTAAAACCTGCCGACCTCAAAAAGGCCCTGGAGATATATCGCGATTACCATAAGGCCGCGCTTATTAAATGGTCCCGCCTGCTGCCCGGAGTGCGTAAGACCCTTTCCTATCTGGAAGAAAAAGGCTATAAGCTGGCGGTGGCAAGTAACCGGCCTACCCGTTTTTGCCGGATTCTTCTAAAACACCTGAAATTAAGCGGGTTTTTCGGGTGTGTTCTTTGCGCGGATAAATTAAAGCACGCAAAACCTCATCCGGAGATATTAAGAAGGCTCATGTCCGAGTTCAATGTGTCTGCGCAGGAGACATGTTTTGTCGGAGATATGGTCATTGACGCAATGACTGCGCGCAGCTCCGGCGTGAAGTCCGTTATTGTCACCGGAGGCTCAAGTAAAGAGGCGGAAATCAGGCCGGAAAAGCCATTCCGTATCATCAGAAAATTCAAATCCTTGCAAAAGATACTTTGATCAGATCAGCTTTTCCCTTGACCCTCTATTTTTTGTGGTGTAGAATAAAAAAAATGAGAAAAATTATACTATTTTTTTGTTTGGGCTTCTTTATCTTTGCTTTGCAAGGATGCGCTTTTCTTAAGTCTATAACTCCTTTCGGTAAAAAACCGGCCATCCAGGGTTTACCTTCCTATGCGGGGCCAAAGGCAAGGATTGCAGTATTAGACTGCGAGGTGATCGCGGCAAAATCGACTAATGAAGTCGGAGCTGCTTTGCGTTCAATGCTTGTAAACGCGCTGACAAGCAGCAACCGTTTTATAGTGGTTCCGCATCAGGCGGCAGGCAGCCAGCCCGGGCAGCATACGTCCTTTGCAGGCTCCGATGCGGGGGAACACGATAAGTCTAAACCGGATTTGATCATAGGCCTGTCTCTGGTCGAATTTGAACCGCAGGCTTCCGGAGGAAGATCGGGCATCGGAGGGGGCGGAGGAGAAGGCAGCGGGGCAGTCGGAGGATTATTGGGGGCTTCCCTTAATAAAGCGCACCTGGCGCTGGATATACATATGATCGACGCTGCCAGCTCGCAGGATATAACTCAGATCATGCATTTAAAGGGCCAGGCCTCGGATTTGGGCGGCGAGAGCGCGGGCGCCTCTATACTGACCCCGGAGCTGGATAAAGGCCTTTCAGCTTACGCGCATACGCCCATGGAAAAGGCGATAAGATTATGTATTATTGAGGCTGTGCGCTATATATCTTCGGCAGTGCCGGCACAGTATTACAAATATAAATAATGATAAGGAGGAGATGTTGCTATGGGAAAACGTAAAAGAAGAGGGAAGCTTAACTGGCGTTCCAAAAAGGCTAATAAAGGCAGAAGGCCGAATTTAGGATAAAAAGATAGATATGGAAAACTTAAAAGTGGTCCTTCAGGAAAAAGATTTACCTCGGGAGTGGTATAATCTGGCAGGCGATCTGCCTTTTGAATTGCCGCCTCCGATCAATCCGAAGACATCAAAACCGTTACAAAAAGGAGACCTTAAGGCTATTTTCCCCAAGGCCCTGATAGAGCAGGAGGTAAGCGGGGACAAATGGATTGGCATACCTGAGGAAGTCAGGCAGATCTACCGGCTCTGGCGACCTACGCCGCTTAAGCGGGCAAGAAACCTTGAAAAATTCCTCAAGACCAAGGCAAGGATATACTATAAAGACGAAAGTGTTTCTCCCACCGGAAGCCATAAGACCAATACGGCGGTGGCCCAGGCATATTACAACAAGAAAGCCGGCATCGAGCGCCTTACCACTGAAACAGGAGCCGGGCAATGGGGTACTGCATTGAGTTTTGCCTGTAATGTTTTTGGCCTGGAGTGCCGCGTTTACATGGTCAAGGTAAGTTTCCATCAAAAACCTTTCCGGAAATCCTTAATGCGGATATGGGGCGCTACGGTCGTTCCTTCTCCCTCCGAGCTTACCGAAAGCGGAAGGCTGATCTTAAAAAAAGACCGCGATTGCCAGGGCAGCTTAGGGATAGCCATTTCCGAAGCGGTAGAAGATGCGGCCAAACATAAAAATACCAACTACGCGCTGGGCAGCGTTTTAAACCACGTGATGCTCCACCAGACGGTGATCGGGCAGGAAGCGCGAAAACAGCTCAAGCTGGCCGGGGAAAAGCCGGATTACCTGATCGGCTGCGTGGGAGGCGGGAGTAATTTTGCCGGCCTGGTTTTTCCTTTTATAAAAGAGAAGTTAAGAAACAGCGGCTTAAAGATCATCGCGGTGGAGCCGGCCGCGTGCCCCAGCCTTACGAAGGGCATGTATAGGTATGATTTCGGGGATACCGTTTCGCTTACTCCTCTGATCAAGATGTTCACGCTCGGGCACAAATTCATTCCTCCCGGCATACACGCGGGCGGCCTGCGTTACCACGGATGCTCTCCGATAGTCAGCGCCTTGCAGGAAAAAAAGATTATCCAGGCAGTGGCCTATCGGCAACTGGAGGTTTTTAAGGCGGCGATAACCTTCGCCAAGACCGAAGGACTAATCCCCGCTCCTGAAACAGCCCATGCCATTAAGGCGGCGATAGACATCGCTAAAAAAGAAAACAAAGAAAAGTGCATAGTTTTTAATTTTAGCGGGCACGGTTTCCTGGACCTTTCCAGCTACGACAAATTCTTAAACGGCGAACTCAAGAATTACGCCCATCCGCTGGAAGATATCAGGAAATCGCTGAGGGAGTTGCCTAAAATTTAGAAAGGAAGGCATTAATGACTGCTAAAGAGGCGTTGGAACTGGCACTGGAAAAAGAATCGGCGTCTATCAAGCTTTATGAAAGATTAGCTGCGGAACACCCTGCCATAAAAGACCTGCTTATTGACCTGTTGAACCAGGAATATTTACACAAGAAGATCATCGAAGAGAGAATCGCCAAAATGAGAAGCGCCTGAAAATTAAGGATCCTTTCCGCCCGCCAGGCGCTTTATCTCATCAATAACCTCATGAGTTGCGGCATCCGGAGTAGAGGCACCGCTTGTTACGCCGACGCTTCCGGCGCCGGTGAACCAGCCCCGTTTTAATTCCTTTTTTGAGGTCACCCAATAAGTTTTATTGTTGAGCGATCTTGAAATTTCAAAAAGACGCTTGGTGTTGGCGCTTGTCTTTGAACCTATAATTACCATCACGTCATTCTTAAGAGGCATTATCTTTATTTCCTGCTGCTTAAGCCTTGTGGGTGCGCAGATAGTGTTGAAAAACCTCAAATCGCCTATTCTCTTGCGCAGGGCCTCTACGATCTTTTGCGCCTTATCGAGGTTTTGTGTTGACTGCACTACGACGCAGGCTTTGGCGATGCGCCTGATCTCTCTACGCGGGATACGCCTTTCGTCCTCGATTATAACGGCCGCCCCTTGAAGCTGTCCGACGATGCCTTTTACCTCTTCGTGCTTTTTATCTCCGATGACGATAATAGTGAAACCTTCCTTTTCCATTTCCATCACGATTTTATGTATGTCCTTTACCATCAGGCACGTCGCGTCCACTATATTATAACCCCTGCGCAGGGCCTCTTTCATTACTCGGTTGCTTGCCCCATGCGCGCGTATAAGCAGTGTCTTTCCGGCTCCCCTGCCAAAGCGTTTTATCTTTTTGATCCCCGTCCTTCTGATCTGGCAGACTACGTCCTCGTTATGCACTATATCTCCGAGCATCTCCACATTTTTCCCTTTTGGGGAACCGGCCAGTGAAAGCGCGATATTTAACGCCCGTTTTACTCCGAAACAGAAACCGGCGGATTTGGCAAGATTTATCTTCATAGGTATCTATTTTACCGCTTCCTTCGCATAAATCCAGGGCAATGTTTGCATGCCTGTGCGTGATTTTCCGATTGATAGCGCGGGGAATTAAGCATAGAATATACGTATGAGGAATATCATTAGAACTATATCATTGGTTGTTTTGCTTATCGTTCCGGCACAGTCCTGTTGCGCCTGGGAATGGAAGAGCCTGCATGAAGAGGCGGATAAAATCGAGGTGCGGCTGGCGGAAGAAAAAGCGCGCAAGAAAACCGGCTCGGGACAAGATATGTATGTCCTGGGGCTTGTCTATCTTAACCTGCATAAGGACACGGATGCAGACAGGATTTTCAACGAACTTCTTTCTTTGAGCCCCGGGCTTCCGGGGCCCCGATGGGGCAGGGCAGAGGTTTTGAGGCGCAGGCACAACTTGACGGCAAGTGAGAATGCGCTCAAGGATGTTATTAGATTGAACCCGGAATTTTATCCCGCTTACATAAGCCTTGCCTACATCAACTATACCAAATTAAGATTCAACGAATCAGTAAAGATAGCCCGCCAGGTTTTGAAACTCGGTCCGGAAAAGCTGGATTTAAGCAATTACGTCAGGGCTATTCTCCTGGTCTCAGGCTCAAAAGGCATGATCGCGCATTACGGCGGGCCGATCTCAAAAATTATCAACGGCGCGCCTATCTTCTCGGAATTAAAAAAAGCGGAAAGACTTAAGCCGCTCGACCCTGCCGTGCTCTTTAGCCTCGGGAGTTTTTATCTGTTTGCCCCCAAAATTGCCGGAGGGGATAAAACCCGGGCGGAGGCTTACCTTACGAAGGCAATAAAGGCGGACCCGCAATACTCAAACGCCTATGTCAGGCTGGCGCAGCTTTATAAATTCAGGGGCGATACCCAAAAGTACGGTTATTATCTGGATAAGGCGCTTCAGGTTGACCCCGGTAACGAATTGGCCCTGGACGTAAAAGAAGACAGATGTAAATTCATCTGCCTGGGACCAAAAGAGAATTAAGAGAGCATCTCTTTGGAGTAGGAAGAAAGAAGGTCGCGGTACCGGGGGATGAGGCCCGATGAATTAATCAGGGCCCGCGCTTTTTTTATCAGTTGCTCGATCTCTCTGCCGGCGAAATCAAGCGCCTGCGACATGGCAATAATCTCCCGCATTTTATGGAGATCAGCCAAAGAAATATTGCTTTTAAGCATTATATTTTTCATCCGGGCCTTGTTTTTGCTGTTTGAATGGTTGTAGGCGTACCAGATAAGTATTGTCTTTTTTGCCTCTTGCAGGTCGGTAAGCGATGATTTCCCGGTTTCTTTTTCTTCGCTGAACATCCCGTGAATGTCATCTTTTATCTGGAAGGCCCTTCCCAGGCATATTCCGTACCGGAACAATTTGTCTATCTGGGACTGATCAGCCCCGGCAAGTGTCGCGCCTATGGTTAAAGGGGCGGCAAACGTATAGCAGGCAGTCTTATAATCATAGACCTTGTAAATATCTTCTCTCGTTATATCTTTTATATCTTTAAGCCCGTACAAAAGCTCGATAAATTCTCCGCTTCCGGTGAACAACGCCGCCTCGATCAATTTCTTTAAAGCGGCTTCTTTGCGCTTCCCGTCTTCTTTTATCTCCAGGAAGGCATTCAGCCCCAAGGCGTAAATCACGTCGCCGATCACTATACCCAGATCTTCCCCGCTGAACTTCCTTTTGCGCCAGCCCCTCAAATAATCATTCAGCATCTTGTGCATCGAAGGCCTGCCTCTCCTTGTGTCAGATTTATCGATTATATCATCATGCACAAGCATAAAATCGTGTAATAACTCCATTGAAAGGGCGCTTCTATACAATCCCGGGGCCTCTTTGCCGGAAAAACCCATGTACCCTATGACAAAGAGGATGGGCCTTACCCGCTTGCCTTTTCTGGTAATGAATTCCTTTATACATTTTAATAAGAGGGGAGAGATCCGCCTTAACCGGTAAACGTTGTCGGTTAAAGCGATGTAGCCGCGGATTTCATTTTCAATTTTATTTTTTATTTCAATAAGCATGGGTTTATGTTAACATATATACACCTGCAGCGCAAATCAAATATGAGGCCCAAGAGGGCCGGGTTTTTCTGCGTACCCCGCCCTTGCTTGTTGAATCTTCTTCATTTGTTGAATTTACCTACATAAGATCGGTATGAAAAAAGTCGTCATAATAGGATGCGGTTATGGAGGCGTCTGTGCCGCCTGGAGGTTATCGGCCGGCAGAGATAAGATGTCCATAACAGTGATCGATAGGTCGGAATCGTTTAATTTCCTTCCCTTGCTCCCGGATTGCCTGGGCAGGATGCTTGACCCCCGATCGCTCGCCTATCCGATTAAAAAATTAAGCGCCATATACGGTTTCGATTTCGTAAAAGACGAAGCAGTATCTTTGGACCTGGCGGGCAAAAAAGTTATTACCTCCGCAGGGGCATATGATTATGATTATCTCATTATTGCCAGCGGCTCGGAGACAAATTTTTACGGCAATAAGGTCATCGAGGAGCGCGCCTTCAGGTTGGATAATGCCCGGGATGCGCGCAAGATTTGCCTCGCCCTGTCTGAAAGGGATTATGATTCTTATTTGATCTGCGGCGGAGGATATACCGGTGTAGAGATTGCGACAAATTTGCGGATATATCTGGATCGCCGGAAAATAAATAAGAGAATAATAATAATTGAGCGTTCCGATTCTATCCTGGGACCGTTGCCGGCCTGGATGAAGGAATATGCACTGGGCAATCTGAAAGATCTGGGAATAGAGGTTTTGCTGAAATGCTCCGTCGAGACGGTGGAAGGTAGCGCAGTCAGGATTTCAGGGGATAAGGTTTTAGAGGATTGCATGCTCATTTGGTCAGCAGGTGTCAAGACCTCGGGTTTTTTGCAGGATCTAAGCTGCGAAAAGAATCCGCAAGGCAGGGTCAAGGTTGACGAATACTTAAGGCTGGATGAATCCTGTTTTGTGGTCGGTGATGCCTCATATTTTACGCATAAGGGCGCCTACCTGAGGATGGCGGTGCAATTTGCCATAGCACAGGGCAGCCTGGCGGCGGTAAATATAATGCGCAGCAGCGCCGGTATGCCTTTACAAAAATACAGGCCGGTCGATTTGGGCTATATTATCCCGATGGCGAACAATAGATCGTGTGGAAATATCCTGGGGTTGGATATGAAGGGACTTGCGCCTACGCTTCTTCATTACTGTATGTCTGTTTACCGGGCCTACGGTGTCAGGAATAAGCTCAGTATAGCGGGCACTTTATTAAACAGGAGGTGAATATGTATGATACGGCTGTTTTGATCTTGAGGGTTTGTCTCGGTATTGTTTTTGTCGCGCACGGCGCGCAGGTTGCTTTTGGGATGTTTGGAGGGCCGGGCATCGAAGGTTTTTCCAATGCCCTGTCCGGTTTAGGGTTTAAGCCGGCAGTCTTCTGGGCCTATATCGGAGCGTACACTGAATTGATAGGGGGGTTATTCCTTATGGCAGGTTTTCTAACCCGGATCGCCGCGGCATTCATTTTTATATTTATCGTTGTAGCCGCTTTCAAGGTGCATCTTGCCAAAGGTTTTTTTATCCAGAATGGCGGGTTTGAATATAATTTCGTCATCGCCTGTATTTGCCTGGCATTGATGATCACAGGCGCAGGTAAGTTCAGCGTATTAAAAAAATTCTAAAATTATATTTTCCGGAAGTTTTATCTGCGCGGTCCTTCATCGATGAAGAGTCCAAGAAATATACTCTTATTTTTTATAGGTATTACTTTTTTGTTTACCTTTTGCCGGTCAGAGGCGGCCCTCTTCACTGACGACACATCCACTACCGACAAAGGGCACTTTGACCTGGAGTATTGCTTCGATTACTATCACGATGCGGAAAAGGAATACAACCCTGAGACCGAGGATTACAGTTTAAACGTTTCTAAAGAGACCGACCTGACGCTTGATTTGACGGTAGGGCTTCTTAAGAACTCCGATTTCGCTGTTACGGTGCCTTATGCGTTTATTGATACTACGTCTTTGGGGAAGGCAAACGGTTTCTGGGATATATCTACGTGCCTGAAATACAGGTTCTTTGAGGAAAAGGGGCCTTTTCCTTCTTTCGCGCTCACCTTTGACTTTAAAAGCGATTCCGGCGACGACGATAAAGCCCTGGGGACGGGGAAGAAGGATTACGCGTTAAATTCTATCTTCACCAAGAATGTAGGGGATAATGCCTTCGACCTGAACCTCGGATATGTTTTTGTGGGAGGCAAGGCTGCCGATGTGTTTTTCTATTCCACAGACTGGTCGCGTGAATTGTTCGATGGCCTGGTATTTTGTTTAGAGCTATACGGAGAAAATACGTTTGAAGGGAACTCGGATTTAAATGTTTTGTCCGCAGCGGTAAGCCTTGATTATCAGTTAACCCCTATGATCAGCATAGAATCCGGATTTGCCGCGGGGATCACCAAGGCAAGCCCTGACTGCCAGTTTTCCGGTTCAGTCACGTTAAGCTTCTAGGCGGACAGATTTAAGTTATTGTTATTTTAGAGCCCTTATGGTAACATAAGGCAATCAATAATCGTGAGAAGACCGTAAAATGAATAATTTGTCCTGGGCTATAGCCGCCAGCATCAGCGTGAGCCTGATTTCCCTGATCGGGATCTTCAGCCTTATGATAAAGGAAGATTGGCTCAAAAGCTTCCTGATCATCGTCATCGGTTTTTCCGCCGGAGGGTTGATCGGGGGCGCCTTTTTTCACCTTTTACCGGAGGCGCTGCACGAAACGGATGCGCAAATCGTATCCATTTACATCGTTATGGGCTTTATCGCCTTCCTGCTCCTTGAGAAATACCTGCACTGGAGGCATTGTCACGAAGGGGTCTGCTCAGTGCACGCTTTTACCTACCTCAACCTTATAGGCGACGGCATACACAATTTTACCGATGGCTTAGTCATCGGGACAAGCTTCATACTGGATATCCATTTCGGGTTGATCACTTCCCTTGTCATAATATTACATGAGATCCCCCAGGAAATAGGGGATTTCGGGGTATTGCTCTACGGCGGTTTTAGCAAATATAAGGCGCTTTTCTGTAACTTTATCACTGCGTTGACCTGTATTGCGGGCACAATAATCGGGTATATCCTCACCGAAAAAATAGGCGATTTTTCCGCGTTCTTATTGTCTTTCACGGCAGGAGGCTTCATCTATATCGCCGCCTGTGACCTTGTGCCGGAGCTGCATAAGCAGCAGGGTTTCAGGAAGGGCGCCGAGTCACTTGTGTCTTTTCTCTCCGGGATCGTGTTCATTCTGTTGGCAAGGTCGATACATACCCATTAATTTCCCCGATGCCTATGGTATAATATTCAAGGCCAAGGGGGATGTCCGCCCATTTACGGTATTCTAACTAAAATGAGAAAAATTGCTATAGTAGGCTCGCCCAATGTAGGCAAGTCGGTGATGTTCAATAACCTCACCGGCAGTTACGCTAATGTTTCCAACTACCCCGGCACGACGGTTGAGGTTATGAGGGGCAAGACCAAGATCGGGAACGAGGAATTCGAGGTAATTGATACCCCCGGCATGTATTCGCTGCTGACGATAACGGAAGAAGAAAGGGTGACGCGCTCCATTCTGCTGGATGAAGCGCCCTGCGTTATCCTCCACGTTATCGATGCCAAAAACCTGGAGCGGATGTTGCCGCTGTCAATCCAGCTTCTGGAGGCCGGGCTCCCGGCGATCCTGGTGCTGAATATAATCGATGAGGCAAGGAACTCCGGCATAAACATCGATACCCAGGGCCTTGAGAGAGAATTGAACACCCCGGTTGTAGCGACCGTCTCTACTACCGGCGAGGGAATGGATATACTGAAAGGTAAAATAGAGGAATATGTTAAGAGATTTTGCTAAAAGAATAGGATATGAGAGCCCGGTAGAGGTCTATCTGTCGCGCATAGAATCGCTGTTGTTAAGCGATTATAAAATCTCAAGGCGCGCGATCGCCATTTTGCTCCTGCAGGAGGATAAGGAAATACTGGATATAGTTAAAGAGAAGGAAAAAGAAAGAATAGATTTGATCTCGGAGGTCATTGGGGAGGCAAAAGGACATTTTCATGAGCCGCTGGCTTACATTATCGGCTTATGCCGCCAAAAAGAAGTGAGCCGTATTTGCGGCAGCGTTATGACTTTTAAAGAAGTAAGAAAAATAAGTTTCAGGGAACATTTGAGCCGGATCATGATGAATCCTTTTACCGGAGCGCCGATACTGCTGGCTGTTCTTTATTACGGTTTGTATAAATTTGTCGGCACTTTCGGGGCGGGGGTCCTGGTCAATTTCCTGGAAAACAAAGTTTTCGGGGATTATGTTAATCCGTTCATGATTAATTTTGTCAACAGCGTTATACCTTTTAAGCTGTTGCAGGACCTGCTGGTAGGTGAATACGGCATAATCACTCTGGGGTTCCGTTACGCCTTTGCGATTATCCTCCCGATAGTGGCGACATTTTTCTTCGCCTTTGCGGTAGTAGAGGATACCGGCTATTTGCCGCGCCTGGCTATGCTGGTCGACCGGCTTTTTAAAAAAATCGGGCTTTCAGGCAGGGCAGTCATTCCCCTGGTCCTGGGTTTTGGCTGCGATACCATGGCGACCATGGTCACGCGCACGCTCCCTACCAAACGCGAACGGATAATCGCGACGCTTTTGTTGGCCCTGGCAATACCTTGTTCTGCGCAAATGGGCGTGATATTGGCTCTTCTGGAAGGCAGGCCTCTGGGCCTTCTTGTGTGGCTGGGGGCTATATTCTTCGTCTTTTTAATCGTGGGGTTCCTGGCGTCTAAGATAATGCCCGGGGAATTGCCTTCATTTTATATGGAAATACCGCCCCTGAGGTTCCCGCAGTTTTCCAACATTGTGCGCAAAACCTTAAGCAGGCTGAATTGGTATTTTTGGGAGATATTGCCTTTATTTTTACTTGCCAGTATCCTGATCTGGTTAGGGCAGATAACCGGCATATTCAGTTTCCTGGTCACAATATTAGAATATCCTATCCGGTGGATAGGCCTGCCTTCCGAGGCTGCGGTCGCCTTCCTTTTCGGTTTTTTCCGCCGTGATTACGGCGCTGCCGGGCTTTATGACCTTAAAAAAGCGGGCTTATTGTCGGGCAATCAGTTGGTCATCGGCTGCATCACCCTTACGCTGTTTTTGCCGTGCGTCGCTCAATTACTGATGAACGTCAAAGAGCGCGGGATACGCATGGGTATCGCCATGTCCGTCTTTATATTGTTCTTTTCTTTCAGCGTCGGGTATCTGGTCAATTTTGTTTTGACATTACTGGGGGTAAGCTTATAATAAAACGGCTTACAACCAGTTATTCGAGGAGAAACTTATGCTTTCTGAACGGGCAGAAGAGATTTTAGAGGCGCTTTGGATCCAAATGGAGGATCAGGGCAAGAAGCCGCTTGACCTGGGGCCAAGCCGGGATGACCCTGCGATTGATGAGTTGGTCAAGCTCGGATACATCAGGAAAGACGTCGGGCATATCCATCTTTTGGAAAAAGGAAAATCACGCGCTGCCGGCTGCGTGCGCAGGCACAGGCTCGCTGAGCGGTTATTAGTGGATGTATTCGACGTGAAGAAAAAGATCATAGATGAAGTGAGCTGCAAATTTGAACATCTCCTGCACGAAGGCCTGGAGGACAGCGTTTGTGCGATGTTAGGCCACCCTACGGTCTGCCCCCACGGCAAGATTATCCCCGCGGGAAAATGCTGCGCAGCCAAAGAAGACAGGAGGCTCCTTAAGTTCATGTCTCCGTTATCGGATATGAAGGTCAAAGAAAAGGGAAAAATCGCTTACCTTCAGGCGAAAGAGAGTAGCAAGATGCAGAAATTGATAAGCATCGGCGCTATTCCCGGCACGACGATAACGCTTTTACAGAGATTCCCGTCTTATGTCTTTCAAATAGGCCAGAGCCATTTTGCGGTTGATAAAGAACTGGCTTCAAGTATTTATGTGCGGCTCTTGTAACGCAAGATAATAAAAGTAATTATGAAAGCCATCGCTTTGATATCCGGAGGACTGGACAGTTCACTGGCCGCGAAACTGATCAAGGGCCTCGGCGTTGAATTGATCGCCTTAAACACAGTTACTCCATTCTGCCTCTGTAACCACCATTCCTCGTCGGGGTGTTTCCACACCACTCACCAAACCGCAAAAAATCTGGGGTTGAAGCTGGTTACCATAGACGTGTCCGGAGAGATCCTTAAGATCGTAGAGCGGCCTAAACACGGATATGGTTCGAACATGAACCCCTGCATCGATTGCCGTATCCTTCTTTTTAAAAAGGCCAAAGAAGCCATGGATAAAGAAAGGGCGTCTTTCGTGATCACCGGAGAGGTCGTGGGGCAGCGCCCGATGTCACAGAAGTTAAACACCATGCTGCTTATAGAAAGGGAGGCGGGGTTAGAGGATTTGGTGTTAAGGCCTTTGTCGGCGAAGATCCTTAAGCCTACCCTGCCGGAAAGAGAGGGTTGGGTCCGGAGAGATAAATTGCTCTCTTTCAGCGGCCGCGGGAGAAGCCAGCAGATAGCTTTGGCAAAGGAGCTTGGGATCAACGATTACCCTTGTCCCAGCGGCGGATGCCTTTTGACCGATCCTCAATATTCAAAGCGGCTCAGAGACCTCCTGGACCACGGAGAATTTAATTTAAGCAATGTCAGGATGCTCCGCTGGGGGAGGCACTTCCGCTTAAATGCGCAGACAAAGATCGCCATAGGGAGAAATGAATCGGAAAATAATCAACTGGCAAGCCTGGCTGAGCCAGGGGATTATGTGTTTATCCCGGATTCCAAAGTGGCAGGTCCCACTTCATTAGGCAGGGGAGTATTTAATGAAGAATTGCTCAGGCTCTCCTGCCGGATAATCTCCCGGTATTGTGATTTAAACGGCAAAACCAGCGTAGATATAACATATTCACAAAAAGCGGGAACGCAGCCGCAAAGCCAGGCTTTAAACTTAAGCGTTTCTCCGCTTGGACCGGAAGAGCTGATAAACCTTCGAATATGAAAAAGGAAGCCTTGCTGTATGAGAAATTAAACGGCGGCCTCATCCATTGCTTCTTATGTGCCCATCAATGTAAAATAGCGGAACAAAAATACGGTTTCTGCGGGGTAAGGCAGAACCTGGGAGGCGCGCTTTTTACCTATGCCTACGGAGAATTGGTCGCTTCTCATGTCGATCCGATCGAAAAAAAACCCCTTTATCATTTCCTGCCCGGCTCGGACAGCTTTTCTATCGCTACCATCGGATGCAATTTCAGGTGCGGCTTTTGCCAGAACTGGCAGATCTCTCAGCAATCATACAGGGAGGAAAACCGGAGCGCAGGAGAAGAGCTTTCGCCGCGTCAAATCGTAGACCTGGCCCTTGAATATAAATGCAGAAGTATTTCCTACACTTACACCGAGCCGACAATATTCTTTGAATATGCCTATGAGACCTCGATGCTCGCCAAAGACAAAGGGCTTTATAATAATTTCGTCACTAACGGGTATATGACCAGGGAATGCCTTGAGCTTATCCGCCCGTACCTGGACGCGGCAAACGTGGACTTAAAGTTTTTTAACGATGATTCCTACAAAAGGGTTTGCGCCGCAAGCCTTGAGCCCGTCCTCGATTCTATCTCTTTCATGCATAGCCTGGGCATTTGGGTTGAAGTCACGACCCTGATCGTGCCGGGAGAAAATGATTCTGATAAGGAATTGCGCGCCATAGCCGGATTCATAGCCGGCGTTGACAGAGGGATACCATGGCATATTTCCCGGTTTCACCCTGACTACAGGTTTACCGACCACGAGGCTACGCCTGAATCTACCCTGGAAAAGGCGGCCAAACTGGGGCGCGAAGCCGGACTCAAGTTTATATATATAGGTAACGTGTATGAGGCAGATGATAGTACCTATTGCCCTGATTGCCGAAAACTGCTGATTGAAAGACATGGATTTAATGTGACGCAGAATTTTATCAAGGATAATAAGTGTTACAGCTGCAACGCCCTGATCCCAGGGGTCTTTCGGGCACCCGAAAAATGAAGAAAATAAAGTACCTGTTGCTTTGCCAGATTATCCTTTTATTATTGACGCCTTTTCAGGCGGCGCTATCCCAGAATGACGGGCTGCCTAAAGAAAGAATGGTCAGGATAGCGATCGAGGCCTTCCAAAAAAAAGGCGGCAATATACTTGAGCGGGTCATTATCTTCGATGTGGGAAATGGCCGTTGGCGCAAGAAAGTCAAGACGCTCAGCCAGGACATAGCTTCTAAATTCGGGTTCCTGGATGTCGTAGATTATCAGGCAATATGCCTGGCGGCTAAGCCTAACAGAAGGGTGAACATGCCGGATGTATGGATATTCTTAGACAGGTTTACCGGAGAGATATTATGCATATATGCGGAATAATCCTGCCCAAAATGGGAAAAAAGGCGAAGCCATGAAGCTAAAAAAGGCGTTGCTGGTAGTTGACCTGCAGAATGATTTCTGTCCCGAAGGTGCATTAGCCGTCCCTGAGGGGGATAAAATAATACCGGAGATCAATGGATACCTGGGATTATTCTCTCGCGCCGGGCTGCCGATTTTTGCTACGAGAGATTGGCATCCTGAAAAGACAAGGCATTTCAGGGATTTTGGCGGAATATGGCCGGTACATTGTGTGGAAGGGACGAAGGGCGCGGAATTCCATCCGGGCTTAAAGTTACCCACGGATGCTATCCTGCTTTATAAAGGCATGGACCCGCAAGAGGACAGTTATTCCGCCTTCCAGGCGAAAGACGCCGAAGGTAAAGGTTTTCTGCAAATTTTAAAGGCCCTGAAAATCGGGGAGATCTACATCGGTGGCCTGGCTACGGATTATTGCGTCAAATTTACTACCCGCGATGCCGTAAAAAAGGGCTTCAAGGTCAATATTTTGATAGATGCCATCAAGGGAGTTAACTTAAGAAAAGACGATTCAGAGAACGCGATAAAAGGAATGCTCGCGATAGGCGCGAAGAAAGTAACTCTCAAGGACCTCAAATGGAAAAAATAATCCTGAATATATCCGGGATGCATTGCGCTTCCTGCGCAGCCAATATTGAAGCAGCATTAAAGAAAGTTCCCGGAGTTCTCAGGGCGCAGGTCAATTTTGCCTCTGAGCGTGCATATATTGAATTCGAAGCGGGCCGGCTTGATACCCGGGATTTGATCCTGGCGATTGAGAGGGTAGGATACAAGGCCCTGGTGCCGGATGTTTCTCTGGAAAAAGAAAGGGCCTCGGCGGAGAAAGAGGTCAAAGGCCTGAAGATAAGATTCATCGTCGCCATGACCTTATCGGGCGTATTGATGTGCGTCGCAATGGGGCCGTGTTTAAAGGCCGGGACGCACAAGGCCATAATGGACAACATGGCATTGATCCAGTTTGTATTGGCAACCGTGGTCTTACTCTGTGGGCATCAGTTTTTTATCCGCGGGTTACGGACAATTACCAGGGGCCATGCAGCGAACATGGATACCCTTGTCGCCCTGGGCGTGGGCAGCGCTTATCTTTATAGCCTGTTTGTCAGCATAAGTATTTGGCTGGGAGGTAAATCGCACGGTATGCACGATCTTTATTATGAGGTAGCCGCGTTCCTGCTGGCTTTTATCCTGCTTGGCAAATATCTTGAAGCAGCCACAAAGAGAAAAACCCGGGAGGCGGTCAGGCGCCTGTGGGACTTAAGGCCCAAGGTTGCCGCGGTAATACGTTCGGGGCAGGAGGTCCAGGTGCCGGTAGAGGAACTGGTCGTCGGGGATATCGTTTTGGTAAAGCCGGGGCAGAAAATCCCCGTTGACGGAAAAATAATCGAGGGGTATTCCAGCATAGATGAATCTATGGTTACGGGAGAAAGCGTACCGGTAGAAAAAACGGTGAATGACACGGTAATAGGAGGGACGATAAATAAAAGCGGCGCTTTTAAATTTAAAGCCGTAAAGGTTGGTAAGGAAACCACGCTGGCCCAGATAATAAGGTTGGTAGAGGAGGCGCAGGGCTCAAAGGCGCCGGTGCAGGAACTTGCCGATAAGATCGCCGCAATTTTTGTCCCTTCAGTCCTGGCGATCGCCTTTATTTCTTTATTCGTCTGGATTTCGCTGGGTGAGGGTTTTGCCTTCGGCCTTACGACTTTTATCAGCGTACTGATTATTGCTTGTCCCTGTTCATTAGGTCTGGCCACCCCAACGGCTGTCATGGTCGGCACCGGGATTGCCGCAGAAAACGGCATCATCATCAAAAACGCCGCCGCCCTGCAGGCAGCGCAGGAAATAAACGTGATAATTTTTGATAAAACAGGCACTCTTACGGCCGGGAGGCCGAAAGTAACTGATTGTATAAGTTATACAGGAGAAGAAAAAGAAATTTTAAGGATAGCCGCCTCTTTAGAAAAGTCATCAGAGCATCCTTTGGCAGAGGCGATTGTCGGAGCTGCCTCCGGGTCCGGCCTTGCCTTAGAAAAGACAGAAGATTTTGCGTCTTTCCCCGGTAAGGGTATCTGCGCCAGGATAAATACAGAGAAGTTCTTCTTAGGCAACCGCAAGCTCATGCAGGGCGAGAATATCGATTATAAGAGCGCCGTGAAAGATTCGGACAGGCTTGAGAATGAGGGCAAGACGGTGATGTTCCTGGAAAGAAACCTGCGGGTTATCGGGTTAATCGCAGCGGGAGACGTCATAAAAAAAGACGCCAGGGAGAGTATTGAGAGGCTCAAGGCCCTGGGCAAGAAAGTAGCGATGATCACAGGCGATAACAGCAAGACCGCGCTTGCGATCGCTAAAGAGGCAGGGATTGACGAGATCCTGGCGGAGGTTACGCCGAAGGAAAAATTAACCGAGATCAAAAGGATGCAAGAAAAGGGCTCGAAGGTCGCATTTGTCGGAGACGGCATAAACGACGCGCCGGCATTGACACAGGCAGATCTGGGTATTGCCATAGGCACGGGGACTGACGTAGCCGTAGAGGCAGGGGACATCGTCCTTATCCGCGACGACATTAGGGATGTGGCTTTCGCCATAGATTTATCGCGTTATGCGATGAAAAAGATAAGGCAGAACCTGTTCTGGGCCTTCTTTTACAATGCCATAGGGATTCCCATAGCCGGAGGATTGCTTTACCCGTTCACCGGATTTTTGCTTAATCCCATGGTCGCCGCTGCGGCAATGGCTTTCAGCTCGGTTTCGGTAGTGGGGAATTCTTTGTTGATGAGAAAGTACAGGTATCAGCACAGCCGATGATAAACCGGCCTTTAGTAAGTTCCAATAGACTAAATGAGGTTGACTCAGCCGGGATTTTATGGTTAAATAACGAAGATAAATAAAAACGGGGAGGTCGTGAAATTTCCAAGACGGCCTGAGAGTTCTGCTAAAAAGCAGATGACCCGAGAACCTGATGCCGAAAACGGCATCCCGCACCACCGGTAGCTCACATTACTGGATGAATGGCGCGGGACTGGATAATACCAGCGTAGGAATAAGGACGATTCTTTTGAACCCCTATGGTGGCCATAGGGGTTTTTTATTGGTTCTGCTTCGCCCTTGAACAGGCAAGTTGAGGTAGGGCTTCGCAGAAATTGAAAATTCCTTCGAAGCCATACCTCTGTTAACAGGTTTAATGGCGAAGAAGAAAAGGAGGGTAAAGAGTATGTTCGAACAAATAGCGGAATCAGATATAAGCAGGGCGATTGTAAGCGAATTTAACTCCTGGTTCAGCGATTTTCTGGTTTCAGACGTAATAATAGTCGGCGCAGGTCCGAGCGGGCTTATTGCGGCGCGCGATTTAGCCCTTTCGGGAGTTAAAACACTTGTAATTGAAAGTAATAATTATCTAGGAGGAGGTTTCTGGATCGGCGGATATCTGATGAATACATTAACATTCAGGCACCCGGGAGAAAAGATACTGGATGAGCTAAAGGTTCCTTACCGGGAAGTAAAAAAAGGCTTGTTTACGGCTGATGGACCGAACGCGTGCTCAAAATTGATCTCTGCCGCCTGTGATTCCGGGGCAAAGATCCTGAATATGACAAAGGTTGACGATGTGGTCCTGGTCAGAAACAGGGTAACTGGAGCGGTCGTCAATTGGACCCCTGTTTCTGCCCTGCCCAGGCAAATCACCTGCGTTGACCCGATCTCGCTTGAATCAAAAGTCCTTATTGACGCGACAGGCCATGACGCCCACGTATTGAGGGCGCTGGAGAAAAGAGGGATATTGAAGCTTAAAGAGTTCGGGCCGATGAACGCAAATACTTCAGAGGACCTTGTTGTCGAACAGACCCAGGAGATTTATCCTGGACTCATTGTCTGCGGTATGGCGGTAGCCACGGCTTACGGGATACCTCGCATGGGCCCAACATTTTCCGGGATGCTTTATTCCGGCATAAGGGCGGCGAAAGTGGCAAAAATGATCTTGGCGGAATCAAAGGTAAAATTCGGCTGCACGAAAGAAGAGGCAGTTGTTTAAAGCTTGAACGCATCCCCGGGAAAATACTGACGCTCCGGCAGGCTCATCAATCAATAAAGATTTTTAGTCTGCCGGAGCACCAGTCCGGGGAGAAAAAATTTTTCTTGACAAATGATACTAATATGGTATCATTTATCCGTTCGCCTGAATTTATCCTACTTTACGGGCAGATAGAAAGAGAGAAGGTAAATGAAATTAATTACCAGGAACACGGATTACGCGCTCAGGGCACTGTGCGTAATAGCTAAAAATAAAGAAGTAACTTCTGTTTCGGAGCTGGTTGAGAAATTGAAGATGCCGCGGCCTTTTTTAAGGAAGATCCTGCAGGCCCTGAACAGGCGGGGCATCCTTAAATCCTGCAGGGGCGCGCAAGGAGGGTTTGTGCTGGCTAAAACTCCCGAGAGAAT
>Ga0265297_10000693_pt1 | contig 93629 bp, 82 predicted proteins | sample Munlanlwell13791_FD_192502 | JGI IMG/M metagenome (GOLD analysis project Ga0265297, IMG submission 192502) | Leachate microbial communities from a municipal landfill in Southern Ontario, Canada - Leachate well 137-91 | ecosystem: Engineered > Solid waste > Landfill > Unclassified | place... | reverse complement strand
CCAAATATATTATTACAACCACAAACGAATTCACACCGCTCTCGCCATGCCTCCAGTTCAATTTTATACCTTAGCCGTTAAAGGTCGAGCTTGAAGAAAAAGTGTCCGAAGAAATGGGTACCTGCCAATAGATAGCGGGAAAATCCAATGGTTACTTCAACAAGGCAAGATTAAGGCTATTCAGACAAGCGATAGACAGTACTTGCCAAGTGATAATGTCTTACTTCTGAATATTGAGGGCTCAATGGCTAACCAATATATTTTAGATCTGAGTAAAAATGTAAAAAGAGGAATCCAAACCAAGATAGAAAAGGGGCTATGGCCTAACTTAGCGCCCATTGGTTATTATAACGACGGTAAGGGCGGAATTGTTGTTGACAGGACGAGAGCCAAATATGTTAAAAGAATATTTGAGCTCTACTCAACCGGCGAATACACAGCACGAGAGTTAGCCAATCTAATGTATGAAGAAAAATTTAGAAGCCGAGCCGGCTATAAATACCATAAGAGCAAGATTTATAAAATGCTCAATGAGAGTTTCTATTGTGGACTGATGAAATTTCACGGCAAAGTCTATGAGGGTAAGCATGAAAGAATAATAACCAGAGAATTATTTGAGAAATGCCAAATGGCGATGCAAATAAAACAACATCCGAAAAGAAAAAGAATCTACTTCCCCTTTAGTGGGCTAATGGTTTGTGATGTTTGTGGCTGTCTGCTAACAGCCACAAGAAAAGAAAATAAATATGTTTATTATTACTGCACTGGGGCTCGAGGAAATTGTAGTGAGCATAAGCATTATATAAAACAGGAAGATATCATAAAGACTCTAGCCGAAGTCTTTGATCATTTAGTTGTTCCGAAAGAATTGGTCGAAGAAATGGATCGCAATAGTCGGGAGTTATTAATTAATGGTAATCCGGCTATTCAAGCCAATCTTGAAGCAAAGAATAATATTATAAGTGATATTAAAATATTAGAAAGTAGAAAAGAAGAGTTATTTAATTTATTATTAGACAAAGCAATTTCTAAAGATGATTATTCAATTAAAGAGGCAATGATTAAAAAGAATATCGAAGAATTAAATGATAATATTAAAAGACTAGAAAATGAGCAACCAGTTGAACTAACCGAAAGAACTTTGGAACTCACAAAAGAATTGTTTTTAAGCCCTAAAAAGCAGAAAAAAGCATTTTTCAAAGTTAGTTTAGATGACAAGCGTAAAATACTCTCCGGTCTACTTTGGAAGATTTCTATCGCCAACAAAAAATTAGCTAAGATTAAATTCAAAGAGCCCTTTGATATCCTAGCTAATTGCGCTGAAAATCGTGATATTGACAAACTGCGGAGATAGTGGGATTCGAATTTAAGGCATTCTGTACATAATAAATCTGTTTAAAAATAGCTAGACAATGCTATAATACCCATATAAACTCACACCGCCGCCTTATCGTCTCGCAACGGCATCAATCATACCCTCCCCTTATAAACAGCGGCCGGAACCGGCCGCGGCAACCGATTAAAAAATTATGGCTGAAAAACTATTATCCATAATCGTCCCGATCTATAACGAAGATAAGATCGCGGTAGATTCATTACCGGCGATCTTCGAGCTGGCCGTCAATAAAGAGGTCATCGTCGTTAACGATGGCTCGACGGATAATACCGCGACAGTCCTGGAGGTCTTGGCGGAACATTATGATTTCCGCCTGATCAACCAGCCGACCAATCAAGGAAAAGGCGCCGCGATCCAGCGCGGGCTGAAAGAGATCAGGGGCGATTATTTCATCATCTGCGATGCCGATCAGGAATATGACCCGCAGGATATTATCTTGCTATTTAACGCTATCCAGGCCGATCCGGACCAACGGACAGTTATTTACGGCTCGCGCTTCTTGGCGCGTCGGCTCCGGAGCTTCCACTACTTCGTCAATCGTTTCTTGACCGCCCTGACCAATAAGCTCTTCGGCAGCCAGCTGACCGATATGGAAACCTGCTTCAAGCTAGTGCCGCGGACTGCCCTAGATAATATCCGGCTGCGCGGCCGACGCTTTGAAATCGAGCCGGAGATAACCGCCCAGCTCCTGAAAAACGGCTATCTGATCAAGGAATTCCCGATCCGCTACGCCCGCCGCGGCTATGCCGAGGGTAAAAAAATAAAAGCCCGGGACGGGCTTCTGGCCGTATTGGCTCTACTGCGAGAAAAATTATTCCGGTAGCGACAACTTGCCCTGACTCTGGAGACTCTTGATCTGATCCAGATAATACCGGGCTGCTGCGTCTTTCCTATCCAACTTTAAAGCCGAGCGCCAATAAGCCTCGGCTTTTTGATAGGCGCCGCGCTGCCATTCTATCAGGCCCATCTGATCATAAAGACCAGGCAATTCGTAGCCGAGCTCCAGCGCCCGCCGCAGATAATCCAATGACCGATTAAGGCTGCCCGCGTCCGCCTGTGCCGCGTAAAGATAGCCGAAAGAGACCAGCACCTGCCGGTTATCCGGATTGGCGAACAACATTCCCTGATAGATTTCCGCAGCCAGATCCGGCTGCTGCGCGGCTTGGGCCAGATAGCCCAATTGGAATTTAGCTTGCTGGTCCGACTGCGCCGCGAGCTCGCGTAACCGGGCGCGGAAAGCCCAGACATCCAAGCTAGACTCCTTAATTATATCGGCGGTGGTCAGTTTTTTATTGACCAAGATAACCGTAGCGCGATCGAAATAGATAAGCGCCCAGTCTTGGTCAGCTAAGATAAAGCGCAAAAAATCTTGCGCCCAGGGAGTAGAGTCGGTATAGGCGAAATAAACGGTCTTAAATTTATAAATATCGCTAAAAGCCCGCCACTTAGCCGGATCAGATTGGAGCGGCTTATAGATTTCGGTAAAAAAATCATAGCGATAGGCCTCCGGACGGTTATCGACGAAGACGCGCTCATCCGGATAAAGCCAGAAGATAAGCGCGCTACCTAGGTCATAATTATTGAAAACCGGGCCGCTTAAGCCGCGTTCTCGGAAAAACTCGATCGAATCGGTACTGCCCGCCGCTAATCCCCAACCAGGCGCATTCTTGATAAAGCTGCCCTGACGGGCATAATCGGTCAAGAGATAAGGCAGGGCGAGCAGAATCAAGGCTAGGGACAAACCGGCGCCATAAGGCCAGAGAGACCGGCGCCAAAGCAGCGCTAAAGACGGCCGCTCCGCCTGCAGATAATTGCGGAGCGCGGCCAAGTTAACGCTGATCAGGATCAAGGCCGTGAGAGCAAAAAGCGATAAATTACGGGAAGCGAAGAAGGCGAGGCTGGAAAAAAATAAAGCAAGAAATAACTCAAACAGATTTAATTTCTTAATGACCAGATAATAGAGCAGGAAGCTCAGGATTAGAAGCAGTAATAAGAATTTAAAAACCGCGAAGTTATGGTTGATCATCAAGCTCCCCAGATAAAAGATAGATTTATTCTCGGCGATTTCATAACCGTAATTTTGAAAAATATTAAAAGGATAGAGCAGGCCGCGCCAAGTGTTAGGGTTAAGCAGGCCGGCCAAACTGGCATAGATAAAAGTCTTGATCCAGGGCTTAGCCGCTAACCAGCCGGCCGCCAGGCGATCTTTAAGGCCGCCTGCCGGGCGAGAAAAGGGCGGCAAAAATTCCGCGGCCGCCTTGAAGCCGATAAGCGCCAAACCGATGAAGAAATAAATATGGATATTTACCCAAACCGCCGAGAGAATGACGAGCCACCAGAGGCGGCCGTATCTTTTGCTGGTCGCCGCGCTATCGATAATCACCAGGGACAGGATGATAAATAAATAGCTGACGATTTCCGGCCGGACCTCGACGCGTTCGCTGAGCAAGAAGATCGCCGGTATGGATAAAAGGCTGGCCACATAAAATCCCGCTTTCCGGCGCGCCAGATTAAAGGCCAGGCTGAAAGCGGCCAGGATCAATAAGATATTAAATACAGATAATAACTTAAAACCGCCAAGAAGATAAACCGCATAAAAGATCACTCCAGAGAGCCAATGATGGTTGACGAAAAGCTGATCCGGCTCGGTATAAGAATAGAAATTAGTAAATAAGACCTGGCGATCCTGCCAGACGATCCGCCCGTTCTCCAGGTGCCGGCCCAGGTCGCTCGAAGTAAATTTTATCTGCTGAGAAAAAATAATGACGACCAGCGCCAAAAGGCCGATAAAAATCAGGCTCTTTAATAATCTTTCAATTTTCGCTTCTTGGAACATATGGCAATCAAACGATCGGATTAATCCTTAAATAAGCAATCATAGTTTGCAATTCCCCGCCATCGCGACGATAGGAAAAGTACTTATCAGCCAGCTCATAGGTGCATTCATCGCTCGACCGGATCTGCTCGCTTCTTACGCCGGCCTCGATTAATTGTTGACGGACAATGCCGGCTAAATCGATATATATCTTATCGCTCCGGCTGATCAAGGATGGATAAGCAACGAACTGGCTGGCCACGTCTTCTTTGACCGTAAAATGACATTTTTGGAGATGCGGCCCGATAAAGACTTCGATGTCCGCCGGGCGAGAGCCATAATGGGTAGCGAGAGCTGCCAGCACATTCTTGGTAATCGGCGTTAAGACGCCGCGCCAGCCCGCGTGCGCCAGGGCGATTGCTTGCTTCGCGCGATCATAAAAATAAAGCGGCAGACAATCCGCGACCGTAACCGTTAGTATCGCTCCCGGCTGATCAGTAATCAAGGCGTCATAACCCGCCACGGATTTACCACGGCTGTCGCTACCGATGACGGCCGCTTGGCCGCCGTGGACCAGGCCGGCTGACACGACATCTTTATTGTCTAAACCCTGTTTCTTAAAAAATAATTCCCGATTTTTAAATGAAGTGTCTTCCGCGTCCTCCGTCGAGCATTTCATATTGCCGTCTTCTTTCAAGGATAGTCCAGCCTTAATATTGTCGTACGCGCTAAACATAAACTAATCTTTTATTTCATAAATCCAACCCGGCTGCCAGGCTTTCCGGTTACGCCAGTCGTCGCGCAGAGCTTCTTCCCAGGTCTTGCCGTTCAAAAGCACCTCTAAAGCCAGCTGTGGAGATTTATGCGCCAGGATCGCGACGAATTGATCATTATAATTTTCTTTGAGATAATCCAAAAAAATTTTTATCCGCCGGCCGACATCTTGCAGGCTCTCTCCGTTCGGGAACGGAACGTTGATATGCTCATCATAGTGGACTAAGCTCTCATCCGCCTGGGTCAGGTCGCCGTAGTTTATCTCTCTTAACCGGCTATCGGGAATTATCGGATAATCTCCCTTAAAACCCAGCTCCGCCGAGTCTGCCGCCCGTTTCAAGTCCGAACAAAAAACTACCTTGAAATCGTGTTCCTTAATCTGTTCTGGCAAGGCCTTTGCTTGTTGGATGCCGACCGCTGATAATTCGCCTGGCGCCCAGCCGGTCGATTTGCTGTTTTCGTTGTCGGTCGTCGTGCCGTGCACGAAGTAGATGATCTTGACGCTCATATATCTTAAGCCTTAAGGAGAAGTCGTTAATACTTAAATTTTAAGCCAAAAAGACTAAAAAATCAATCGCGAACCGATAGATTCCGAGACGAGCGGGCGACACGACTCATATTGACAAAAGTTAATAAAAACCATAAACTAAAATGTTGTTCTTTACAAATTTTTTAAAAATTTTAATCACAAAAGTGGAACAAAAATGGATACGCTTAATATTATCGAATGTTTCTCCGAAAGAATTAAAGATATCGGCGCGCAGACCGCCAATATCTGCCAGCAAAAACAAAGATTGAGCCGCACCAGCAACGCCCAGATAACCTCGCTGTATGAAAAATACGGACTCTATGTCCACCCGCAACTAAACCTCTTGATCATCGACGTTTACGCTGCCACGCTCAATAAGAAAGAGCTGGCTAAGACTAATCTAATCTTGACGTCGATAATCAACGATGAGGAATTCCAAAAAGCCCCCTTCTATTGGGCGGAGGTGCATCGACATGCTAAGTATAGGTTCTATAAGGATCTATACGATAATATTGCCGAACTCAGGACAGTCACCAGGAAACCTCTAGAAATGCGGCTGACCGAAATGCAGCCGATTTGGCGCTTGATCTTCCTATGCCTGGGCTGGTTGATATGGATACAAGGCGCTATCCCCTCTGTCAAAATGTTCGGCGGCGGCCATGGAAACCATCCCTACTGGCACGAAGCCCGATACTTTGACCAATTCGCTAGATCGCTCAACGACCATATCCGCCTACTCCAAGAAGCGATGCGCACCGACCTGCGAGATGAAACTCCCAACCCGAAATGGCTGGAAGCAATCGCGAATGAAACAACAAAAAGTTTGGAAGAATATGACAAAAGTATATTTTTCTCGATTATTGGTTATTAAAAAATAAAAGGAAATCTTTAGTAGATTTCCTTTTTTATTTACTCAAGCGATCCGCTTAATCAGTCTTTTATCTGCGGCTGGAAATAATGATTAAATTTGACCGGCTGCGGTTCGACGCTGATTATCTTTTTTTCCTTAATGGAAACTTTCAGAGTCAGACCCGCTTTTGTCTCGGGTGAAAAATTCTGATCAAAGATAAAATTGCCCAGGCTATAGGCGACCGTAATCCCATCTTTTACGGCTACCTCCTGGACGACATGCGGATGGTGTCCGATGATCAGCGACGCGCCAGCGGCGATTGCCGCCTCGGCCACGGCGGCTTGGCGGGCATTATGCTTGGTTTCATATTCCCGCCCCCAATGAAAAGACACGATAACCAGATCCGATTTTTCCTTGGCCGCTCGGATGTCTTCGGCCATCTGTTTTAAATCTAAATAAGCAAAACCGGCCCGCTTCTCACTGGCGGCTAAACTCTCCGGCAAAAGGTCGGTGTAGGCCAAGAAGATGATCTTGATACCGTTGATTTCTTGGGTGGCTCCCTGATGCGCCTCAGAAAAATCATGGCCGCCGCCGGCATAAGCTAGCCCGACCTTTTTTAGATTATCCAAAGTATCTAAAAAAGCGGCTGGCCCATAATCAAAAATGTGGTTATTCGCCACCCCCAAGACCGTAAACCCAGCTTCTTTTAAGCCGCGCGCCGCCGCCGGATCAGCGCGGAAAGAATAAATTTTGCCGCCTGATACCCCTTGGTCGGAAATCGGCCCCTCTAAATTACCGAAGACCAGGTCGGCGCCGGCCAGATACGGTTTGATCAGTGCGAAAGGAAAATCATAATCTTGCCGCCGAGCCATCATCTCCCCGATATAGCGCGATAACATAATATCGCCGACCAAAATTAATTCCGCCGTGCCTGGCTCGCGCAACGAAACTTTCACCGGTAAAATACCAGGCTGAGTATAGGCCGCCGCCAGATAACTGGTGGATGAAGTGACGACTTCGGTTGTATAATCCTGGGAATTCTTATGATCTAAGACCTTAAGAGGCGCGCCAAACAGGTCGGCCTGCAAGCGCGCTTGGACATATTGGGCGGCGAGCGAATCGATATTGTCCGGCTGATTGAGATTTAACATTCGCGCCGGATCGCCAGCGGACAAGGCCGCGATAGTTTGCGCGTCTCGCTCCGCCGCTTGCGCTGGTGTCAGATAATGGGAAAAATCCGTACTCTGAATAACCAAGGAATCAGCGGGCAACTCCTTAGCCAAGATCGCGATTATCTGATCTAGCTCCGCCTGAGAAACAGTCGGCTTAAAAGTCAGGGCGACTATTTCCGCCGCCGGAAAATAATATTTGATAAACGGCAATACCGCTTGCAAGCCATGCTCGCGATAAAAAAAATCACCTTCGCTAACAAAAGATAATTTCTTGAGTTGGCGGGAAATTTCTGCCGCCGTTTGCACTTCGCCAAAAACCGTAGAGAAATTACGCTCGGTTACCGAAATCGCGGTCCGGCCGGCGTCAAAATGATCCGGACTCATCAAGATGATCCGCCGATAGCGGCCCGGGGCGGCAGCGGCAAAAGCCTGGGCCACCAAATCCTTAGCTAAAAGATGATGAGGAACGATCAAGCCGGTCACAACTCCGGCAACCGCAGTTTGCGGCGCCTGCTTGATCGGCGAAAGAAATAAAGAGGGGTCTGAATACTGTTTCCCGATCGGTTCCGCGGCAGCCGATCTAATAATCATGACATTTTCCGATAACTCTAGCTGATCCGGGCCGGCTGTCAGGGTCTCATCTTGAAGCGGCCGATTTCCTCGGATAAAATAAACGGCCAGAAGAAGCAAAACCAGGGCGGCTGATATTAAGATCCACCGCGCTGGTTTCATTTTACGAGCAATGACTGATACCAAAAGTTCTTGGCGGGCAAGAGGTGATTATCTTGATAGACTCTCTTCCGCCAATCCTCATCGGTCAACCGCCGTCCGATCGGATCAGTTAATTCATAATGATTATAGACCAGTCCCGCGGCCACGCGCGGCGATCCCTCATTACCGACAATCGCTAACATCAGATAAGGCTTGGCCGTCGCTTCGTAAAGTATCTGGCTGCGCACGGCGTCGGTATGGATATCGGCGATCAGGGCCGTCTGACCGGAAGTCTCATCCGGATCGACTGCTTCGAATGGCTGGGCCATAAATGATAATTTAGTTGTCCTTAAACTTTCATAATCATCATCGCTGATGGCCTGGCCGCGCAGCTCTTTCTCGGCGATGCCCGCATACAAAGCAGAAATCTGCTGGAATTGATGCAGGCGATCAGCCGCGGCATCACCTTTGAAGAGGTCATTATCCCGAAATAGCTGGTCAGTCCGGCTGAGCAGATTGTTAAATCTCGTCCAAAACTCCAGGTTCGGTTCCACGAAACCTTTGACCACCGGTGGGATAGGGCGATCATTGCCGCCCGCGCCTAATTCGGCGTAACTCTGTTTCGCGTATAGTAGCGTATCGTGCTTAAGCTCGGCATAAGAACCGAGGAAGGACTGAATCTGCTTATCTAAGAATGGTCTCGTCTGCATATACAGCGGATAATGCGCGCCATAATCATGCGTCAACGAGCCCAAGATATAAAGCCAAGCGCTGCCCATGGAATGGAACCAATCTTCATTCTTAACCTTAGCGATATCCGCTCGCTTCTGTTCTAATTTACTCAAAAAACCGGTAATTTCAGCGGCCGTAAACTTGGTGTCCTGATTCAAGAATTGTTGCGTATGGCTTTGCGCTTGCCCATCGCCGAAGGCCGCGGGAATAAATAAGGCGGAGGGAGTAGAGGGCAGCTTAGCATCTGTCTTTTCCTCACCAGCCGTCAGGCTGTTTAAAATCCAGGCGTCATAAGTAAATTTCTGGCCGAAAATCCGGAAGCCCAGCGTCTGGCGCAACAGATCTGCCTTGGTCCGGGCGGCCATATTTTCATCGACAATCACATCGGATAATATCTGCGGCAAACGAAGCTGATCAAGATTCTGAGCTAATTTACTGATATTGGCCGGTGCGATCAAATCCGCGTCAGAGCTGATGTCCTCGCCCAAGATGCTCCTCTTAAAATTTTGCCATTCCAGATAAGACAGGTCATCGCTCTCGCCGGCATAAAAGCCGGTGACGGCCATGATTTTCTTCCAGGCTTCCAGAGGAGCGGGGGCTTCCCCACGACTCCGCGCCATCTGCTTGACGAGCAAGTTAGTATCGGCGATACCCAGGTCACTTTTTAACAGATAACTACTCCGGCCCAGATACATCATCGCCCGGAAATAGGCGCGCAGGACAGAATTCTTAGCGTAATGGCTGCGCGGCGTAAACTGCGTATAATCGGTCTTGATCTGATCGTCGTATTGCTTGAAGAGCGGCGACTGACCGATAGCGTCGGCCGAATAAATCGCGGCTAGATCAATCCTGATTTTATCCGTTAAATCAGCGGGTAGATCTTTGGCATACTTATTTAAAATCTTCTCGGCATTCGCTAAAGAATCGATATCCTTATCCTGATCATTATATTTTTGTTCCTCGTCCGGGCTGGAAAAATAGCTCGGCTTGGCCGCATTCTTATTTTCGAATAAAACGCGGGCGAGGAGGATCTGCGCTTCTAGGCTTTGATAGCGTTCTTTGATAGTGCCGCTATTCTGGGCGGCCGCGTCCGCCAGGTTAGCGTGCAAACCGGACAGGAAATCGCCCAGGGCCTGGCTCAGCTCATGCTGTTCCAATTTTTCTAGAGTCAATTCAAAATATTTATGGTAGGCGTGCAGAACCAGATCCGGGGTCACCAGGACCGTATCTTCCGGCTTACGATCAAAGATAGAGCCGCCGCCGAGAGCATCAGAATCTTTCAGCCATTGGTCAAAATTAGGCCCCGCTAGAGCGGTCAGAAAAGGAACCTGATCATGATCGATCAATAAAAACCGGTTTTCTTCTAAATACTTCTCCTGGGCGGCCGAAAAATTCAAACCATATTTAGACTTAAGCGCCTGATAATTAGCGACTTGATCGAGCGGCACCCGTTCTTCCCGATAGGCCGGGACAAAACCGATATTCGGTTCATTAGCCGCCGCGGGCGCGTTTGTCGCTTGATCGGCTGTCGCTGGACGGTTAGGCTGACCGGCCGCCGGGCTCATATCTTTGCCCGTCTGGGGCAAAAAATAGAACCAATAAACCAGGGCGGCGGCGATAACCACCAAAAAAACTCCACCTAAAACTGCTAAGATAGTTTTTTGTTTGGACATATAATTAATTTCTAAAATTAAATGTATCAGCTCCCTTCAAATATCGATCATATGAATTGCTTAAGTAAGATCATAAGAATGCAAATCGATCGGGATCCCCTTTGCTGCTGCTTTGCGGATAGTGTCCGCCGTTCCTAAACCTTCGCTTGCCTGAGTCCTGACACAGAAGGCCACCAATTCATCCGAAGCCTCTACTACCTTAGCATTTCTTTCATAATATTTGGCTTTTTTGTTTTCCTCGGTAAAATTGATATCTGGATTTTCTATCAAGGCCGAACTATTTATCTGCCGCAATGCGCTCAACTGCTTGATCAAGTTTTCCGCCTGGGCGGCCGTGATCGTTCCCAACCGCGCGTGCTTCCGATAATGTTCAGACAATTTTTCTAAAGTAGTCGGCAGGAATATCTTGATCCGCTGGGCCAAGGCGTCATGCTTCAAAGCTTCGTCGAGGGCGGCCGAATCAACATTTAAGGCGCCGCCGGAAACGATGCCGTCCCCGCGCTCCATAATTTTCGCTACCGTCTGACGAACATCATTTTCAATTGTCTCATTGATTTGCCGCCAGCCGCCGCTGATGCCGATCCATTTCATAAATTATACTCAACCGATTATTCATCGGAATTTATTTCTTTACTAATATCAATCTCGGCTCCCCGTCGCCGAAATAATTATCGCGCCAAGATTGGATAATGAAACCGAGTTTCAAGTATAAGCATAGGGCGGGATTATTATGCGGATGTACTCCTAATTCGATCCGGGCATATTTAGCCATGCCTTTCAAGAGCCGAGCCATCGCCTGGGTGGCAATGTTCTGGCGTCTCAGCTTCGGCCGGACGATTAAACCGTCGAAATGGGCGATATTGCCCTTTAAAACTTTATAAGCGACCAAACCGACGACTAGATCCTGTCTCTTGATCAGATAGACTGACTCATTCTTAATAAAATCTTGTAATTCCGACCGAACGGTTAGCGCGGAATAAGTTTTAGAATCCGCTTCTTTCTCCAAGGCCGCCACTTTGTCTAAATCATGCAAAGTCGCTTTTTGTAATGAGATTTTCTCCATACGCTACGATGCTTAATATCCTCTGATCATCTAAATATTAACTGGCGCTTTCAATCTATGTTTATCTTTACGTTCTCCGCCATATCTTTCATGCCGATAAAGGAGAGGACGTCGATATCCGGGTCAGATAGCCTGATCAAGTCCAGATCGGGACGATCAAATATCTCTAGGCCTTCAATCGCCGAGCCCTTCAGCAACGACTCTTTCAATCTCTTAAATTCCGCGGCGCTTAGAACGAAATCAACATCGCCGACCTCCTCGTGCTGATCCGGCTGACGGATGTAAAGATAGGTATAAACTGCTCCCGGAATATTGCCCCGGCCAGGCACCACAATCGGCTCATGGAGGCGGTAATATTTTTTATTCCAATTATCCGCTTCTTCGGTCAGGTCTTCTCGTAATTTAGTCAAAAATCTATATTCATCGTCATAATGGCAGAATACTCCGATATTTCCGGCAACAGGGAGATATTTGCCTAATATTTTTTTACATAATCCAAAAGAAGCGAAGTGAATGTATCTTATAGCTTCAAATAACCGCTCTTTATCCTCAATCGGACTGAATCTATATAGTTTCATATATTACATTAATTATAGCAAAAATCGCCTAAAAAGGCGATTTTATAAAGCTGCGGGACTTGGATTCGAACCAAGATAAACGGCTTCAAAGGCCGCTGTCCTACCATTAGACGATCCCGCAATAGGAGTGATAATAAAATACCCTCGCCACAAGGATATTATTAAAAATCAGCCAAACTGTCAACCAAGCGGCGCAACTTAGATGCGCGCGTATTTCCGGACGGCAAACAGGCTGGCTAAGATATTGATCAATAAGATTACGCCGAATTGCGCTCCGAAGATCAAAAGGAAATTATCGACAAAATAAGCGATAATATTGATATTATAGCCCGTGAAGAAAGCTTCTAGATAGGGCTGGAGCAGTGACAGGAAGGGGTAAAAGACAGAAATGATGATGAGCACGCTAAATAAAGCGTAAACCAGGGCGGAAAATATGAACGGCATGTAAATGAAGAAATTGGAGGCGCCGACCAGGCGCATGATCTCTATCTCCTGGCGGTGGGTATAGATCGCGACCCGGATCGCGTTATAGACCACGAGCAGGCTGATCAGGATAAAGATGGAAATGATGAACAGGCCGACCTGATTAACCCGCTTGGTGATGCTCGTAATCTTACTCAAGATGACGGAATTATCAGAAAAATCTCGCGATTCGATGATCGGGCTATCGATGGTCCGCAAATTATTGATGACCAGTTCGGTCTCATCAAAATCTTTCGGGATGATAGTCAGGCTCGGCGAAAGCGGATTGCGCCCTAATTCTTTTAGGGCGGCCAGGATCGCCGGATCATTCTGGTATTTCTGGCGGAAAGAATCGATTGCGTTCTGCTTAGAGACATAAAGGACATTCTTGACTTGCGGCAAAGCAGCCACTTTGTCCTTCAAGGCCAAAATTTCGGTCTCCGCCGTATCCGGCTTTAGATAAAGGCTGATATCGATCTTCTCTTTGATCGCCGTGACGGCGTTATCGCTGATCAGGCGGACCGTCACCAGGGTATTGATGGAAAATAGGGCTAAAAGCAGGATCGTGACCGTCACGATAGTCAGCCAAATATTGCGGACGATGTCTTGGAAACTGAATTTTATGATGCGATAGAGGGATAACATAATTTTTCGCTCTAAAGTAAATATTTCCCGTGCTCCTGGTCGCTGATGACCTGGCCGTGCTCCATGGCGATCACCCGCTTATTCAAGCGATTGACGATATCTTTATTATGAGTCACTAAGATGACCGTCGTGCCAAATTTATTGATGCGCAACAAAAGGTCGATGATCTCATTGGCGTTGATGGCGTCCAGGTTGCCGGTCGGCTCATCTGCTAAGAGGATCTTCGGCTGATGGACCAGGGCGCGGGCGATCGCTGCCCGCTGCTGCTCGCCGCCCGACACTTCGCTCGGATAACGGTCTTTCTTATCAGCTAAGCCGACGATCTTCATGACGCTCGGCACGATCTTCTTGATCTTAGCGGGGCGGCCGCCAGACACCTGCAAAGCGAAGGCGACATTCTCTTCTAGAGTCTTCTTCGGCAATAATTTAAAATCCTGGAAGATTACGCCAATCTGCCGGCGTAAGAAAGGCACTTCCCGCCGATTGATCTTCGTAATATCCCAGTCGCCGACGACTACTTTGCCGGAATCAGCCCGCTCTTCGCCGATCAGGAGACGGACGACAGTCGTCTTGCCGGCGCCGCTCTGGCCGACGATGGAAACAAATTCGCCCGGCTCGACGGCCAGGCTGACATTCCTTAAGACTTTTATCTTATTGATATAGGATTTGGAAACGTTTTCCAGTCTGATCATAAGCTTAAATATTTTATGGCCTATTTATCCTTAGCGAGCAGATTCTGGAGGAGGCGCTGGCCGAAACGGATGATCTGCTCATTATCCAAAAAATTATTAGCCTTGCTAGTGGACCCGAAATTGATCGCGATTAGGTTGCCTTGCGCCGTCGCCACCCGCGTCATCAGGCAATAACCCGCTTCATCCAGATAACCGGTCTTGGAACCGATGATCGGATAAGTATTGGTCTTCAATAACTGATTGGTGTTGGTCAACGTATGCGCTTTTTTAGTATTCCGGGTCTTAAAAGTATAGCGCTGGGTCGTACTGATCTTTTTCAAGAGAGCATCAGTAAATACTTCTTTAGTTATTATAGCATAATCCAAAGGAGAACTCACATTGTCCGGAGATAAGCCGGATGGTTCTATGAAGCGGGTTGAAGAAGCGCCCCATTTCTTGACCGCCTCGTTCATCCGCGCGATGAAAGCCGCGCGGTTCAAGCCGCTGACTCGGACCAAGCTTTCTACCGCGTTGTTGGCTGAGCCGACCAAGGCGCTATAAAGCAGGTCTTCTATAGTCATAGTCTCTCCGTCTTTCACTCTCAGGCGGGCGGATTCGCCGGGCGGGCAATACTTATTATTATATTCTTCGTCCGCCTTCTTATAGCTGACGACTTTCTTCAGATCCGGCTTAGTCTCCATAAATATCTTAGCGGCGACTAATTTAGTCAAGCTAGCCAAAGGGGATACTTTTTCTTCATCCTTGCCCCAGAGCACTTGCCCGTTCTTCTCCCAAACCAAGACGGCGGAAGAGGCGGTCAGCGTCAATTCGCCGGTCGACTGCGGCACCGCTTTTTTAGATTCCGGAACAACGATCTTCAAGGGCTCCACTTTGACGGAAATCAAGCCTGCCGCCGGAGAAGCGATCCGGCTGAAAGCGACTTTATCAAGATCGATGACGCGATCTGGATGCAGGCCGCGATCCGGCCCCCAATCATTGACGGTTACGTCTACTGATTTTCCGTTAGCCAAGTTATGGACCCGTAAAACAGAGCCTTTGGCGAAATCCGGTGAAGCGGCGAAGAGCCCGTTCTTAAAAGCGTACCAGCTGGCCGAGCCGACTGTCATCAGGTCTGGATTGCTCAAAAGAATCAAGCGGCCCGCGGTCGAGTCAGTAGTCGCGGTGACATAGCCCGTCTCAGGCTCGTCAGCGGTCGGAATCGGCCGCCAGACCTTGCTCCAAGCATCATAGATAAAAATCTGCTTATAATATTTATCCGCGTCGGGATAAGAAATCTTGATCTGCAATGGCCGGCTCGGATCATAAAAGCCGTTCGTCGCGAAAGAATATTCGTAAATCGTGGTCAGAGCTTGCCATTCCCACGGCAAGCTAGCGGCCATGCTCTCCGGCGAGCTGGTCGCGACCGATAAAGTCGCCGGCGCCGTAAAGGCGGCCGGGTCATAATTTATCTCCAATTCAGACACGGCCGCGCCAGCCGCGAACGGGACGATAAAAGAAAAAAATCCGATTAAAAAGACTAGGGATTTGCTTCGTTTAAGGATCATGGGCATAAATACTGATTGACTAAAATGATTTAATAATTCTATAATATCTACACGAATACGCGGGTGTCGTATAATGGTTATTACATCAGCTTCCCAAGCTGAGGAAGGCGGTCCGATTCCGCTCACCCGCTCCCGTGCCGAGATAGCTCAGCTGGTAGAGCAACGCACTCGTAACGCGTAGGTCAGGGGTCCGAATCCCCTTCTCGGCTCAATCGAAGAAATAGTGCCACCACTTCGCCAGATTCCCTTCCGCGGAATCGGCCGTGGCGGCCGCGATCTCATTAACGCCCGCTATCTTATTTTCCACGACGACTACTGCTTCGCCGGGCTTTTTTAGATTAAGATTCAAGCGCGCCTGCTCTTCTAAGGACTGATCGGACTGCAAATAAGTGATCAGGTCTTTAAGCTGCTGATTCTGGCTTTCAAAGTCTTGGATCTGAGCCTGGACATCCGCTATTTCTTGCTCTACCAAACGGCGCTGGCTATAGGTCCTGGCGAGCGGAAAGATGATGACCACTAAAAAAACCAGGCCAATAATCGCTAAAAAACGCTGGCTGGAAACCAGGCGATAAAAAAAATTATGAACTGGCGCGTCAGGCGCCGGATTCAGGATGCGGGGGTATATTCTATTCTTTATCATCACTTAACAGTATAGCATAAAATATTCCCGGCTTCGATAAAAATGATCAACGTTTCTTCGGCGTCCACCAAAAACCCATATATTTGCCGAACATCAGGCGGATTTGCGCTTCTAAGCAAGGAATAGAGCCGAAAATGATAATAGTCACCGGCACGGCCAGCCATTCCAGACTCATCAGGGCCTTCTTCCAAAAATGATATTTAGCTGGCTTCTTCGGCAATAGGAGGGCGGAGATAGTCGCGGATAAGACTAAGCCGATCATCGCGATATTCATCAGATTCTGGGTGATCGAAGGCAGATTGCCGGACAAAACCGTAGAATTAAAGCGGTCGCCGCCGAGAAGCATCGGCAACCAGCCGATGACGGCAATGATTAGGGCGTTGGTCGCCCAAGCGTTAAAACCATAAATCTGGATAAAAATATGGCTGATGATCCGGCCCTTGTCTAATCCCTGATTCTGCCAACGCTTACCCGCGTTAAACAATAAATAAGGGATGTTCTCGCCGCCCCAAGCCCAACGCCTTTGCTGGCGATAAAGATTTTTCGCGGTTTTCCAAAGGCTTTCGTCGTGCGTCACATCCATCGATAATTCGAAATAAACCGGTTCAACCCGATAATGGCCGTTATAATGCATGAGGCAATGCCAAAAGATCCGAGAATCTTCCGAAACATTCTGTGTCGACCAGAAACCGATATCTACTAAAGCCCGCCAGGTCATGGAGTGCGAGGAATAGGTAACCAGGCTTTCCTGCCTGATCTGCATGATCATCTGCCAGAAGGTATTAGAAGAGGCCGCGACGCGAGAAAAGAAGGGCGCGTCCCAGATATTATTATGATAGACCGGCACCGGCTGATAGCTGGTATGATACGGGTCGGGCACGGTCAAAAATTTATAAGTCAGGGCGAAAAAATAACCGGGCCGCACGACGGTATCGATATCGAAAACGCTGACCAGGATCTTGTCATAATCCATTTTTTCCTGATCGATGATCTGGCTCTTAACGATGCCGGCCGACCAGGCCTGGTTAGCTCCTTTCCCTTTCAACTCGCCGGGCAGGGTATCGGGATGGATGGTGATGATAAAACGGCCGAACTGGGCGCCGAATTCCTGCCGCATAGTTTCTGCCTTCACGCGCGCCGCTTCGCCCGCGCGCTCTTCGATCGCTAAGGCGACGATCATCCGGTCAGTCGGAAAACCGTCATCTACTAAAGAAGCGAGGCAAGTCCGCAGGATCTCCGGCCCTTCATGGACATTCGGCAAGATAATAAGCTGCCACAGATCGTCGGCTGAGACTCCTTGCCGCGCCAAGGAGGTCGGCGGGAGAATTGACCGGTCGAAGCTTTCGCTTTTCAGATCCGCGCATTTTTGCCGCCAATCGGTCTTTAAGCCCGCCTGCAATCGATAATAAGAAGTAATCAAAAAAATGGCCATATAGATGACCAAAAGAAGCCAATAAACGTCAAAAGCGATAATAAAATAGGCCACGAGGACCGGCTTGAAATAAGACAGGATCGTCAGGATAAGAAGCAAAAAAATCGATAAAAATCCCGGAAAAATTTCCAAAAGACGATAAATTAGGCGATCCCGCCCGGCGAGATCGGTCGCTTTGCCGATTTTCAGGTAATTGATAGGCTGCGCCATAAATTAAACGATACCTTTCCGTTTTAGCTCAAAAAAGCAATCCGCGCAAGCCTTGACGTCGAAGACGGCATCATGCGCCTCCGCGAACCCGGTAGCGAAAAGACAATTATAAAGTTCAGATAAGTTCGGCCATTTATAGCCGCCGCGCGCTGTCGGGAGCCGGCAATATTGGACGCTGCTTTTCATCGTACAAATCTTGCTGGCGGCGGGCAAAGGATTGTCTAATCTTTCTCGCAATAATTCAGCGCCGACGATCTTCTCATCAAAATCGATGTTATGGGCAACTAGCTGCTTGGCGCTCCTGACATCGCGTAAAAAATGCTCCAAAGCTAAGCGCAGATTAACGCCTTCCGCCAGGGCTCGTTCTTGCGATATCCGATGGATCTTGGTCGCTTCCGACGGGATGACAAAGCCGTCTGGTTTAATGATATAGCTGAAACTTTCCCAGTGATTACCCGCCGCATCATATAAGCTCCAAGCGATCTGGACGATCCGCGGCCAATTTAAAAAATCATCAAGCGGCGCTTGATAATTCCGGGGCAAGCCGGTCGTTTCCGTATCGAAAAATAAATACATAACTAAAAATTATTATTGGTAATGATGACCGCCTCTCCCTCCTTTAGTTCCTTTTCTTCGTAGTGGGCATCGGTATCGGCGGCTGGGCGGGCGGCGGGCTTGAGCTTCATCTCCCGACCCCGAAAATCTCGAGGCGCGACGCGATTCAGATCATTTAGGGATAAAGTGGGAGTAGGCGACGAAGACGCCGGCGGAGCGATATCTAAGAATTCTCTCTTTTCTCTTTCCTTGGCTTGCTGACGAGCTTCGAGTTCAAGGCGTTTTTCTTCTTTTTTTTTACTCAAACAGTCGCGGCAATAGACCGGCCGGATACCATCCGGCTGGAAAACCGTCATAGTTTCCTGCCCGCAACTATTACAAACCGCTGGATAGCCGTTTTTTATTTTAGATTTGGCCGGCGCGGGCGTAAAGCTCGGCTGGCTGGCTGGCTCCGCCGGCTTCGGCCGGGCGGCTGGAGTTGCGGGGACGGTTTTCGGCAAGGGAGGACGGCTCGGCGGCGGCACCGTAATAACCTTGGCTATTTTAACTGAAGAAATTTCGCTCGGGGCAAGTTCTCCGCCATCATTCTCATGCCAACTCATAATCTTTTCTTCAACGGAAGCGCGATCCGAGGCATACTTTTGCCGGGAATAATCAATAACTTTCTGGGTATTGCCAGTTTCCTCTTCTTTGGCGAGCGGCGGCAAACCGGCAGCCGAAAACGGCGAAGAAGAGATGCCATCGATCATCAATTTCAGATACATTTCATATTTTGGCAAATTGACCAAGTCTTCCTCCGTAAAAGTCGGGGTAAATTCTTTCACCAGCTCCTCGGCGTCAGCCGCGCCGACCCGGAAGACGACCATCGTGCCGACATTGCCGAAAACGGCCGGCTTTACTTTCTCGCTTAATTGTTCTATATACTGATGCGCCAAGATCAGATTCAATCGATATTTACGGGCTTCTGATAAGATATTAGCAAAACTGTCCGTGGAAAAATTTTGGAATTCATCGATATACAAATAAAAATCACGCCGTTCCTGCTCCGGCACGTCTACCCGGCTCATCGCCGCGAGCTGGATCTTAGTGATCATCATCGCGCCCAAGAGAGCCGAATTATCCTCGCCGATACGGCCTTTGGATAAATTCATAATGATAATCTTCCCATTATCCATAATGTCGCGGATATCAATGGCTGATTTTACTTGGCCGATAATATTACGCATCAAAGAATTGGACAAAAATTGTCCGACCTTATTCTGAATAGGCGACACCGCTTCGGAGGCGAACTTATCAGCGTAACCAGAAAATTCTTTTTCCCAAAAGGCCTTGACGACCGGATCTTTAATATTGGCTACGACCCGTTTGCGGTAATTCTTATCTGAGAGCATACGGACGACGCCCATGAGAGTAGAGCCTGGGAAATCTAAAATCGCCAGGATCGCATTACGCAAGATATATTCTAAACGCGGTCCCCAGGAATCAGCCCAAAGTTTCTGAAAAACCCCGATCAATCCGGAAGCGACTAGATGGCGCAGATGCGGCTCCACCTGTTCGACCACATTAAAAGCGATCGGGTAGTTTATATCCGAAGGATTAAAATAGACGACATCATTAATCCGGTTAGCTGGAATAAATTCAATGATCTTTTCCGCCAAATCGCCATGCGGATCAACTACCGCGACACCGTGGCCGGCGCGTATATCGTCAACGATCATATTCTCCAGGATCGTCGACTTGCCCATGCCGGTTTTCCCCACTAAATACATATGCCGGCGACGGTCGTCGGTTTTGATGCCGAATCTTTTCGATTCGTTCCGATAAGTTGTCTGGGCAAATACCGCCACATCTCTCATATGATCAAGATATTTATCTGATTAGACTGATTCTTCCTGGTTAGCCGCGCACCGCGCATAGATCGACGTAAGCTTTCCCGATGGCGGCAAATTCGGCCATCTCGCGGCTATTATAGGCAGATTTAGCGCGATAAGCCGTATTGACCAAATCGGTATCAGACTTGAAATTCTGCAGATACCATTTACTAGCCCCCTTGATAATCTCGCCCATCTTGGCAAAATCGTCGCGCTCTAAAAGGCCGGGAACGACCGTAGTCCTGAATTCATAGGGTAAGCCGCTCGCCATTATAATTTTAACACTTTTTTGCAAATCTTTACAGTTGACCGGCGCGCCGACTACTGTTTCATACTTATCCAGAGGGGCTTTCAGATCCATCGCGATATAATCAATTAATTTCGCTTTGATAAGGCGCGACAACATATTCGGATTAGTGCCATTAGTGTCCAGCTTGACCAAATAGCCGATATCCTTGATCGCCTTGATAAACTCCGGCAGATCGGGATGCAAAGTCGGCTCCCCGCCGGTAATCACTACCCCTTCCAAGCGGCCAAACCTCTCAGTTAAAAAAGGAAAAAGGTTTTGCGGGGACAGCGGAGACAAACCTTTTTCCTTTTTTATTTTTTCGTCCTTTCCCTGATGGAGCAGGACAAGCAAGGGGTTATAGCAAAAGTGGCATCGGAAATTACAACCTTGAGTAAAGATGATGGCCGCTAGGTGGTCGGGGTAGTCGAGAAGAGTCAACTTCTCTAAACCGCCGATTATCATAAGATTAAATTGGTTTAATTATTAGACTGATACGGCTTGCGATCGACGTATTCGCTCTGTTTGCCGAGATTCCAATTTTTAGTCGGCGTCAGCCAGCCGACGACACGGCTATAGACTAGACATTCCTGCCGAGAGACTTTGATAGGGCTCATATTTTTATGATTATAAATAATTATAAATTAACTGATCCTTCTGCCTGGCTAGTAGCTAAGCCGGCCTGATCAGGCTCGGGAACATCCTCGCGATAACCGATTTCTTCATCGCATTTCGGACAATATTTATGCTCGCCGGATAGATAGCCATGCTTAGGACAAATCGAGAAAGTCGGCGTGATCGTAAAATAAGGCAAACGATAATTCTCCACTATCTTCTTGACCAGTTTTTTAGCTGTTTCTCCGTCTGGCAGGCGTTCTCCTAAGAAACCATGCAAAACCGTGCCGCCGGTATATTTAACCTGTAAATCATCCTGCAAATCCAAAGCGGAAAAGATATCGTCGGTGAAACTGACGTGCAGATGGGTAGAATTAGTATAATATGCGGGGGCACCCTGTGTTTGCACCGCTTCGCTATTAGCACAAATAATACCCGGGTAAAGCTCCTGATCCTTCTTAGCGAAACGATAGGTCGTACCTTCAGCCGGCGTTGCCTCAAGATTATAAAGACTATTCGTATCATTCTGGAAATCCATCAATTTCTCTCTCATGAAATCTAAAATCTCGGCGGCGAAAGCCCGCCCCTCTGGCGTCGCTAGATCCTTGCCCATCAAATTAAGCGCCGCCTCATTCATGCCATTGATACCGATAGTAGAAAAATGGTTTTTCCAATAAGAGCCAAAGCGTTCTTTAATATCGCCTAAATAATGCATTGAGTAAGGATAAAGGCGATCTTCAGTAAACTTTTCAATGATCTTGCGCTTGATCTCTAGGCTGTCCCTAGATAATTCCATCAGTCTAAGAAGGCGATCCTTGAATTCCTCTTTAGTTTTTGATAAATAGCCGAGGCGCGGGAGATTGATCGTCACGACGCCGATCGAACCGGTCAAAGGATTGGCTCCGAACAAGCCGCCGCCGCGCTTGCGCAATTCCCGATTATCCAGCCGCAAGCGGCAGCACATCGAACGAGCGTCATCGCGCTTCATATCAGAATTAACGAAATTAGAAAAATAAGGGATACCATATTTAGCGGTCATCTCCCAGGCCGGCTTCAAACATTCACGATCCCAGTCAAAATCCTTATCAATGCAATAAGTCGGTATCGGAAAACCAAAAACCCGGCCGGTTGAATCGCCGGCGATCATCACTTCGGCGAAAGCCTGGTTGAATATATCCATTTCTGCCTGGAAATCTTTATATTTTTCCGGCTTGATCTCGCCGCCGATAATCACGTTCTCTTCACCGATCAAGGGCGAGGGAGTGACGTCCAGGGTGACATTAGTAAAAGGGGTCTGGAAACCGACGCGGGTCGGCACATTGATATTGAACATGAATTCCTGTAAGCCCTGCTTCACTTCCTTATAGCTTAGCTTATCATAACGAATAAACGGCGCTAAATAAGTATCAAAATTAGCGAAAGCTTGCGCGCCCGCCGCTTCGCCCTGCATAGTATAGAAAAAGTTAATGATCTGTCCGAGCGCGCTGCGGAAATGCTTCGGCGGGCTGCTCTGGACTTTCTCATTCACACCGCGAAAACCTTTGATCAGCAGGTCTTTCAAATCCCAGCCACAACAATACGGAGCGAGCAAACCCAAATCGTGGATATGAAAATCAGCGTTCACATGCGCCTGGCGGATGTTTTCCGGATACATCTTATTTAGCCAATAGCGCGCCGAAATTGAAGAAGCAATGTAATTATTCAGGCCTTGGACGGAAAAACTCATGTTGCTGTTCTCTTTTAAACGCCAGTCCGCCCGACCCAGATAATCTTCCATTAATTTATTGTCGGAAGTCGCGGCGCTGATATCGCGTAGCTGCCGATGCTGATCACGATATAAGATATAAGCCTTAGCCGCCTTGATCAATTTATTATCAATCAACACCTCTTCCACGATATCTTGGATCTCTTCGACAGCCGGGATGCTCGATTTGTGGAATTTCTGATTGACGCGCAAGACTACTTGATCGGTTAATTTTTTCGCCAGATGATGATCATCTGTGCCCGCCGCGACCCCAGCCTTATAAATCGCCTGGACGATCTTCGCCTGGTTAAAGTCAACAATTTCGCCGGACCGCTTGATTACTTTGCTGATGGCTTCAGACATATTACTTTTTCTCGTTAATTAATTTATTTAATTCTTTCCGGAATTCATGGGCATCCTTAAAAGATTCATAAACCGAGGCATAACGGATATAGGCGACCGGATCGATCTTTTTCAAATTCTTCATGACCATCTGCCCGATCTGGCGGGAGGTAATCTCCGTTTTTTTCAACCGTTGCAAGTCTCTTTCGATAGAATGGATCAGTTTCTTGAAGCGATCCTCGGTGATCGGCCGCTTTTCGCAAGATTTTTTTAGGCCGCTCACCATCTTTTCGCGGCTGTACGATTCCCGCCGGCCATCGCGCTTGACGATTACCAGGTCTAAGAGTTCGATTTCCTCATAAGTAGAGAAACGGAAGCTACATTTCAAACACTCACGCCGGCGCCTGATAGAGAGGCCGTCCGGCGCTACTCGGGAGTCAACTACCTTAGTATCCGGGAAATAACAGATAGGACATTTCATAGATAAAACCCTATATTTTGTGGCTTTTTTAAAGTCAAACCACTAAATGTTGTGTTATATCTATATTTTAGCAAAAATTTTCCTTCGGGTCAATTTAGCTAATCTTAAAATAAATACTCTTTTTTTCTATAGTTATCCACAGAATTTTATAAAAAATAATCCTCATCCTTAACTCTAATTAAATTATTAATTTAAAATTGACAAAATAGGCAATTACTTCTAAGATAGTGAGTAATCGCTCATTAAAAAATGATGATCTAGCTATATAAATCCACTATTTATATAAATCAACTATATTTGTAAACCAAGCAGGAGTAAAAATGGAAAGATTTAGCTTTATCCAACCGGACGATTTCCATGCTCACTTAAGAGACGGGCTAATGTTAGCGAAAGTTATTTCGCATAGTAATATGTTCGGAAAAGTCTTAGTGATGGGGAATCTGGAAACGCCTATTACAAGCGGCGAAGAAGCTCTTGGCTACTATTGCCAGATTAAGAATCTAAACCCAAGATTCCAGCCGATCAGAACGATGATGTTCACGGGCGAAACTACCCGCGGCGCTATCTGGCGAGCTAACGAGATGGGCTTGCTAGGCACCAGCGTCTTGAAGCTTATACCCGGCAATACTTCCACCAACTCTGCGAGCGGCGTGCCTTTGGCTGAGCTAAAAGATTATTATCCGATATTAGAAGAGGCGGAACATTGGGATATGGTCTTTTCTGGGCACTGGGAATTGGCGAAGGATCCAGCTAACAACGCGGATATACCCGAAAAGCAGAGAGAGGCCCGTGCTATCCCATTTCTCCTTGACGTCATCAAAAATTTTCCAAAACTGCGGATAGTAGTAGAGCATGTGTCAACCGCCGCCATGGTCAAGATAGTGGAGGAGGCGCCGGATAATGTCGCGGCCACCATCACCGCCCATCATCTCGGCCCATACCATTACGGCGATGTTATCAAAGGCGGGGCGGTAGTGAATCCTCTCCTCTACTGCAAGCCGGTATTGAAATCGGCGGGCGATATCAAGGCGGTGCGCCGGGCGGCAACGAGCGGTAATCCGAAATTCTTCTTTGGCTCCGACTCGGCGCCGCATCCATTAGAGAAGAAACTAGCCGCTCCTCCCGCCGCAGGGATATTCTCCGCTCCAACCGCTATCCCGCATGTTTTTTCTGTCTTTTACGAAGAAGGAACAGAAAATCGTTTTGGAGATTTTACGGCTAAATTCGGATCACAGTTCTATAGACTGCCGATAAACCAGGCCAAAATAACGATCCAAAAAGAACCCTGGATCGTGCCTAAAGATTATGACGGCGTTATTCCTTTCCTGGCCGGCCAAGAATTAACCTGGAAAGTCGTCTGATTGCCAGTTTCTAAAAAACAAAAAAGATTAGAACTTTATCTAATCTTTTTTTAATAGGTCTGATTTTTTAGAATCGATTAGCCGGCCGCCGCGTTCAGCCCATCTTCTTCCGGATAAAGGCTGGCACGCTCAAGTCATCATCTTCTTCCTTAATGGCCGGCTTCTCGGCCTTCTTCTCTAAAGCCGGTTTCATCGGTATATTCTTGAAAACTGAAAACTTCCCTTTGTTCTTATCGCTACTAGCCGTAGCGCTAAGTTCTTTTTCATTCTCTTTCTCCACGATGAAAGTATTAGGGGTATAAGACTTAGTCAGCTCGCTCTTTTGGGTCTTGCCATGGCCATCAAAACCAGTCGCCACCACGGTAATCTTTATCTGATCCTTCATCTTCTCATCGACGACCGCGCCAAAAATTATCTTCGCGTCGTCATCAGCGGCCGAAGTGATGACTTTCGCGGCCTCTGAGACTTCGGTCATACTCAAATCCGGACCACCGGTAATCGTAAAGACGATACCGCGCGCGCCATCGATAGACATATCTAGCAGGCTAGAATTTATCGCATCCTTAGCCGCCTCGACCGCTTTATTTTCACCGCTCGCCTGCCCGATGCCCATCAGGGCTGACCCGGCGTTGGCCATAACGGCCTTAACGTCGGCAAAATCAGCGTTGATGATGCCGGGGACGGTGATTATTTCAGCAATACCCTGGACGCCCTGACGCAAGACATCATCAGCCACCTTAAAAGCATCTAGCAGGGAGGTTCGTTTATCAATGACCTGCAATAACTTGTCGTTAGAAATCGTAATGATCGTATCAACCTTATCCGCCAATTCCGAAAAAGCCCGATCGGCGATATTCTTCCGCTGGCCACCCTCGAACATAAAAGGCTTGGTGACCACCGCGACCGTTAAAGCGCCGAGGTCCTTGGCGATCTGGGCGACAATCGGAGAAGCGCCGGAACCGGTACCGCCGCCTAAGCCGCAAGTGACAAAAACCATATCGCAATCTTTCAAAGCCTCGCGGATTTCATTCTGTGATTCTTCGGCCGCGCCCTTACCGAGATCCGGATTCATACCCGCGCCCAATCCCCGGGTAACCGTCTTGCCGATATGGATCTTCTCGGTCGCTTTATTATAATGTAAAGCCTGGACATCGGTGTTGATCGCGACGAAACCGACGCCTTTGATGCCGCCAGCGACCATCCGGTTGATCGCGCTGCCGCCGCCGCCGCCGACGCCGACTACTTTTATCTTCGCAAAGGTCTCAATTTCTGGTTTTATTTCAGCCATAAAATTATCTTGATTAAATATTTCTTATTTGGGCATGATCTTATTCCATAAACCCTTAGTCTTTTCCAATAAGCCGCCGAGGTTCCGTTTAAAATTATTCTCTCCTGAACCGTCCCCTTCGCTATGGCTGCCCCAGATCACCAGGCCGAGCGCCGTCAAAAATTCCGGATTCCGCACCTTATCGATGATGACATTTATATTTTTAGCCGCCCCGAGCGCCGCGGGTAGGCGCAGCTTCTGCTTTGCCGCCTCCACCAGGCCGTCTAATTCAGCGCCGCCGCCGACAAAAATCACGCCGGCTGGCAGCATGCCAGACCGGTCGATACGCTTAAACTCATTATCGATCTTATCGAAGATCTCTTCCACACGAGCGTTGATTATCTCTGCCAAATATTTACGCGAAATCACATTAATATCATCATTGACTTCCTCCTCTTTAACCAGCTGGCTGACATCGACTTCGTCTTTCTTGTCTACCTCTTCCACCGAAGCCGTACCATGTTCACATTTGATCCTCTCCGCTAAATTGATCGGGCAACGTAAGCCGATAGCGATATCGGAAGTGATGTGCTCCGCGCCGATTGAAAGGATCGCCGTATGGATCAGATTGCGCTCCTCATAGACCGCTAGTGAGGTCGTAGCGGAACCGAGATTAACGAGCGCAACGCCTAATTCTTTCTGTTTGGTGCTCAAAACCGCTTCGGCGGCCGCCAAGGGGGCAATAATCAAATCCTCAATCTCCAGGCTAGTCCGATAAATCGCCTTAGTCAAATTCTTGATCTGGGTGCTCAATCCCTGGACGATCAGGGTTTCTACTTCCAAGCGGATGCCGTTCATGCCAATAGGGTCTTTGACGTCTCCCTGGTTATCAACGCTGAATTTTATCGGGATGACATGGAGAATCTCATAATTGACCGGCACCGCCAAAGCGCGCGCCGCTTCAATCGCCCGATTGACGTCATTTTCATTTATTTCTCCGTCGCTGCGCCCTACGGCCACTACGCCCTTAGAGCGCTCGCATTTTATATAGGGGTCGTTGATGCTCACCCAAACCCGCGTAATCGGCACGCCGACCAAACGTTCCGCCTTTTCCAGGACAGCTGAAATAGAGGAAGTCGTTTCTTCGATGCTATTGACGATACCTCGGCTGACGCCGGCGGTCGGGCCGGAAACGGCGCCGATAATCTGCAGCTCTTCACCGGCCGGACCAGTGATCTTTTGGCCGATGACTAAGCGGATGGAAGTAGAGCCAATATCTAAGCCAGCGATAACATTATCCTTCATAAGTGTGATTTAGATTAGAAATAATTGCTGTTAATATTATACAAAATTTCTAAAAATTAAACAATTCCCCGCGCCGACAAAAAACCTATAAAAAGAGGCTTAAATACCAATTGATGAGCGCCTCTCCCCAAATTAGAGTAATAATAGCCCCTAAAGCTAAAAACGGACCCAAAGCGATGCGCGATCGCCATTTTTTCTTCCGTCCGTAAATCAAAACCAGGCTGATGATCGCCCCTAATCCGTAAGAAACGACCATGATTAAAAATAGCCGGCTGGCGGAAGGAAAGGCTAGCCCCAACATCAATCCTAACCAGATATCGCCTTCGCCGACGCCCTGTTTTTTAGTTAATAGATATTGGACCAGAAAAAATCCGCTGCCTAAGGCGGCAAAAAATAAAATTTGCAGAACCGGCACGCCTAAAAAGAGATTACAAACTAAGATTAGGGCGGAAAACGGCCAAACAACGGCCATCGGCACCAGCTGCCAGCGGAAGTCATAAACAAAGACGATGATCAAAGCGACAATCAATGACCAGTCGCGCAATAAGAGAAGGAAAAAATCCGGACTAGACATCTCTTGACGGAAACTCAACAGGAATAAGAGTGCTGTCGCCATCTCCACTAAAGGATACTGCCAAGAAATGCGGGCGCGACAAGTGCGGCATCTACCGCCTAAGAACAAGAAGCTTAAAACTGGGATATTATCATACCAGGCGATAGTCCGGCGGCAATGCGGACAATAAGAGCGGCCGCTGAGCGACTCCTCCTTATATAGGCGCCAAATCAAGCAATTCAAAAAACTGCCGATAATCAGCCCCAACACGAATGCCCCGACTAAAAATAAATTAATCATATCACTATTTATTATATTCTCGATATAAAGATTCAAGCTCCATTTTATCCGATGCGAGTAGCCAAGCGCGGTTAATATAAAAAGTTGCTTGCTCCCTATCGCCAGATCCATGATAGAGCAGAGCTAAAGCCCAAGGCCAATGATAATCTGCCGGGTCGCGGGAAAAGCCATGCTTTGTATAAACCAAAGCCTGGGGCAGATCCCCGGCCTGATAATAGGCGTCTGCTACTTTTTTTAATAAAGATAGGTCGTCTGGATTATCTCGATAAGCATCTTGATAATAACGCGCGGCCAAAGGGTAGCGTCGTTCTGACTCATAAATAGAGGCAATCTGGCCATAAATAAAAGACCGATAGCGGAGAACAACGCGGCGATGATCTTCGTTCAAACGCTGATCATTAACATCAGGAAGATTCAAACTAGCAGAATAATAAGCGAGGAGGGACTTTTTTTTATCTCCGGCGGCTAATTCAAGACGTCCTTGAGCCAGCTGGACGGGCGGCCAATACGGCGTCAGCGCGGCTAACTGTGATAAATAACCTCGCGCTGCTACAAAATCACCTAGAGAGCGCTTGATTTCTGCCCGCGCTAGAAGCTGGCGATAGCCCTGATCGCCCAATGATCGATCTAAGGCTTCTAGCTTCTCCTGAATTTCGCGCTTAACGATTGACTGAATCAGTGTCGGATAAATAGCGCTCAACCGCTCCCCTAGAATCAGGTGATAAAACTCCTGGCTGGCCGGATCAGCCGGTTGATCCGCCAGATGATCGATAATAGCTAGGGCCGCAAAATATTCTTGACGGTTGAGCGCAAGATCGGCTTGGAAAAAATAATAATCGGCGATCAAACAATCTAAATTACGCCGCACTTGCCAAAAAATCGCGATCGCAGCCAGTAGGATTAAGAATATCTTAAAGGGCAAACGCCTAGGAAAATCAGCGCGGCGCGAAACAGTCTTAGCGGCTAACCGGCTCTCTCCGGCGCTATTAAGCGCGACCAGCAGAGCTAAAAATAACCAAAAATAAATCTCGCCAGCGGCCATGGCAAATCCAAATAATAAGGAAAGTAGATAAGCGCTGACGCCTAAGGCGAGAGCGAGAGACAGTCCGGCCGACCTTTGCTTGCGGGTATTATCAAAAACTAAACGGTAGAAAAAATAATAAAGGATAACGAAAGAGAATAGGCCCACCACTCCCGTCGTCAATAAAATATCAAGGAACAGATTATGGGCTCGGTCAGCTATCTGGCTGACATCCCCATATACGCCCCAATCTGGCTCATAGTATTTAATGAAAACTTCCTGGCTATTTTCCAAACCGAAGCCAAAAAAGAGCCGAGACGGAATCGCCTCAAGCGCCGCCCGATAAAAATTAATTCGGGCGCCGGCGGAACCGTAATTGAAATTGATCACTTCGGACCAGCTACGGCCGGAAGACCCGCTGATACTGGTGGCAGATGCGAAAACAATAATAATAAATATTCCAGCTAGCCAATATTTTTTTCGTCGCGACCAACCGGCAAAAATGAATAAATAGGCTAGGAACAAAAAAATAGTCGCAACTAGAGCCACTAACCCAGCCCGGCTGCCTGTCAAAAATAAACAAATAAGCTGCAGGCTGGCGACCAGCAGCCAGAGAGATCTGATAAAAAAATGCCGACTCTTAAAAAATAGATGGAGGCTGAGAGGAACGACCAAAAGCAGCCAAGAAGCCAGGAAATTCGGCTGGCCAAAAGTGGAAAAGCTCCGTCGCGTTAAAAATGGCGCTTCAGCCCAATTTAAAAAATCAATATTCAAGGCTTGGAGGATACCGTAGGACGCGACGATAAATCCAGATATAGAGGCTGTGATAATAATCCGTCGGATTTTCGCATCTAGCCCGGCTCGAACCTCAAAGAAGCTGGCCGAGCTGGCCGCCTCGGACGAATTGAAAAAAATAAGATTAAAACTAAGCAAGATAAACCATAGAAAATAAAACAATTGGCTGCTGAGGCCTTGCTGGCGGGACAAAGTCCCATAAAAGCTTTGGATCGGATCAATCGAGCCGACTAAGGACAGGCTCAAACTAATAATAAAGATCGTTGGCCAGAGCCAATATTTCTTAAAAAATTGGCGGGGCGGCCAGCCGCCGGTTGGCGGATAAAAAATAACCTTGATAGCGGTAAAAAATAAAAGCAGCCAGACCAGAGACCGAAATAAGACCATTTTATTGAACTCAAAAATATTATAGGTCGGGAACCAATAGGCGAACCAAAGTGGTATCAAGAGAATGACCGCCAGATAAGAAGCTTCGATCAGGCCATCTAAAATATGGCGCCCGGAAATCTGAGGCACGTGAAAATTGATTTTCATGCTCTAATTATACCAGATAAAAAAAGAGCTGGGAACAGCTCTTTTCTTTATATTCTAATTTAATATTAGCCTATTTATGCCGACGGGTGAACTTGTCCCAAACAACCAGGACCGGGCTAGCGACAAAAATTGAACTATAAGTGCTTACAATGATGCCAACAACCAAAGCTAAGGCAAAGTCTTTGATCGTCTCGCCGCCGAAAAAAAGGACAGCCAACAAAGCTAAAACGGAAGAAAGAGAAGTATTGATAGACCGAGTTAAAGTCTGATTGATACTGCGATTGACCGTATTTTCAAAGTCTTCCTGGCTCTTGGGCAGATTCTCGCGGATGCGGTCAAAAACGACGATCGTATCGCTCACGCTATACCCGAGCACTGTTAGAATTGCGGCGATAAAGGGCGTATTAATTTCCACTCCATAAAAACGGCCGAGAACCGCGAAAATACCGAGAATGAAAAAGATGTCATGGACAAGAGCGATAATCGCGGCCACGCCATACTTCCAGGAAGCGACCGGCCTAGAAACCTTGCGGAAAGCCAGGGAAATATACAAGATAATCATGATAAAGACAATCACGGTCGCGTTAAAAGACTTGCTCTTGAGTTCCTGGCCAACCGACGGACCGACCGAATCAAAGCGCAACTCCCTCCAGTCTGCCCCAGACTGGTTTTCGACTAAAGACTGCAAACCACGGATAGCCGCTTGATGGGCTTCCTCGGTATTCTCCTTAAAACGCAAGATCACGGAATCGTCGGTCGGCTGGACGATAAGGTTATGTAAGCCCGCCTCCCGCAGGCTGTCCTGGACGGCCGTGATGCTCGGCTGATAATTGGTAAATCCGACTTCTAATAAGCTGCCGCCGGTGAAATCGATGCCGAAATTCAAGCCCCAAAAAATAAGGGCGGAGACCGAAGCGATAACGGCCAGACTAGAAAGGCTTAAAAATATTTTTCTTTTTTGGATGATCCGAATCATATGATTAATTATTATTTTTGTGCTTCCGCCTTCGGGCGACGCACGCCCAAGAGCCAGGTCCTCTTCTCCAGCCAATCGCCCAAGATGACTACGAACAAAGTATGGGTAACGACGATAGCGGTAAATAAAGAGATCACGATACCGATGAATAAGGTCGTGCCGAAACCCTGGATAGTCGAGGTGCCGAAGAACATTAGGATCAGGCAGGTGATGATCGTAGAAACATTGCCGTCACGGATAGACGGCCAGGCTCGTTTAAAGCCGTCATTAACCGCCTGAGAAACCGTCTTGCCAGCTTTCAACTCTTCCCGCGTCCGCGAGAAGATCAAAACATTCGCATCAACGGCAATACCCAAAGAAAGGATAAAACCAGCGATACCGGAGAGCGATAAAGTAACTGATTGTAACGCGTAAAAAAATAAAAGAAAGCCGACGATAATGAATAATAAGGCTAAAGTGCCATTGAATATCTTCAATTCATTGAAAACATAAAAAATCGAGCCGATCATGATGATGATTAAGACCAGGGCTAACCAAACCGGCAGAGATTTGAAAATAGCTAGAACCGTCAAGCCATAAACCAATAAAGACAGGACTGATAAAAACCCGGGGAGGCGATAATACAGGATCATAAATAAAGACACAAGCAATAAGCCGATCAGCCCGGCCTTAAGACTATTATCGATAGAAACGGAGCCTAGACTGGCTTCCACGGTCTTTTGGGAAATTAAAGAAATCGGTACCGGCAAGGCGCCGGAATTCAGCCTAGTGACCAAAAGCTTAGCCTCTTCTACGCTGAAACTCCCAGAAATAGAGGCCTGTCCGCCGCTGATTTTTTCATTGACATTCGGCGCGCTGATGACGTAACCGTCCAAGAAGATCGCGACCGGCTTGCCGATGTTGCGGCTGGTTATCTCTTCAAAAATTTTCGCCCCTTCGGCGTTAAACTCTAAAGAAACTTCCGGCGAACCGTCATTCTGATTAAATTGGACGGAGGCGCGTTTTAAATATTTGCCGCTTAATTCTGTATTCTGCCACGACTGCTCTAGATCCAGGACCATCTCGTTTTCAGAAGCGGCGGGATCGGCAGAGGCGGCCGGAACGACTTGTGCCATATCGCCCTGCTCTTTAAATTCTAGGATCGGAGTTTCGCCAATGGTCTTAATAGCCTCGGAAACATCTTTAATGCCGGCTAGCTCAGCGATAATCTGATAATCGCCGGCAATGCTCCGATTAACCGTGACTAGGGGTTCACTGACGCCGAAAGCATTAACCCGACGTTCAATAACATCGCGAGCCGCCTCCATGGCTCCGGCGCGGTCAGCTTCCGGGATGCTGTTGACATCAGCCTGATAAACTAGATGGGCGCCACCCTGCAGATCCAAGCCGAGGCTGAAAGGAATATCTTTAACTTGGGGTAAAACGATGATCCCATTAGTTCTGCTCGCCAGCGCCTTAGAAAAATCATTATAACGGCTGCCAGCGACGACTAGGCCGATGGCGATGGTAAAAATAAAGATAAGGACCAAGAGCCACCAGGCTTTAGCCCGGGCAGAGAGTTTGGAAAACTTTTGGATGATTGACATAGATTTGGAGCGAAAAACGCCCGAAATAGGGCAGAATAATAAAGAATTCTTTTATATTAGCAAAACTAATTTTATCTTAGACCAGCCGGCGATAAAAATCAAGGGGCTGGCTGCTACCGCGAATACTGTCCGCCGGATAAAAAAACCTGGAACGCGGTGTGTGACACGCTCCAGGCTACTTTAGGGACGGAATCTTATGAATTACTTCATAAGAACCGATTTTAATTTTTATAATTTATTTACCGAACGCTAAACTTTTAATATAATTGGAATTTAAAATAATAACATACAGTTATCATTTAGTCAATATTTAAAAAAGTGCTAATTTTGTCTATAATAAAAGTCTAATATAAGTAATTTTTCTATATGCCACTTATCCCAACCGTAATCGAAAAGGAGGGTCAGATGGAGCGGGCTTACGATATCTATTCCCGCCTGCTCCGCGATCGGATCATCTTCTTGGGCGAACCGATCGATGATCATGTCGCTAATATCGTCATTGCCCAGCTCTTATTCTTAGACGCGGAAAATAAAGACCAAGATATCAAATTCTATATCAACTCTCCGGGCGGCTCGGTTTCTTCCGGTCTGGCTATTTATGATACGATGCAATATATCAAATCCGATGTTTCCACGATCTGCGTCGGTTTGGCAGCCTCAATGGCTTCCGTCCTCTTGGCGGCCGGGAAAAAAGGAAAGCGCTTCGCCTTGCCGAATAGCGAAATCATGATCCATCAAGTCATGGGCGGTGCCGAGGGACAAGCCTCTGATATCAAAATTCGGGCTGAACATATCCTGAAGATAAAGGATAATATGAATAAGATTCTAGCCCTCCATACTGGACAAAAAATCACGACTATAGAAAAGGATAGCGACCGCGATAATTTCATGACGTCATCCGAGGCGATGCGCTATGGATTGATCGATAAAGTCATCGGCCTGAAAGCCTAAATCGGCTCAACCAGTCATTTTAAAACTCCGCGGCTGTAACCGCGGAGTTTTTCTATCTATAAAAAAATTTATTTTATAAAAATAGAGTTGATCATCAATTGGAAGATGGTCGGATAGGCGATGCGGCTCTCTAGGGCCGGAATATAAGAGATAACGAAAATGTTAGAACGCTGCTTATCTGTCAGATAGAAATTCAGGCCGCTCTCGCCCATTATCCCCTCCCAGCTGTAGGTGCTCCTGACCTTATCATAAGTGATCGCTAGATTCGGGAAGCTTTCCTCATACCAGCTCAATATCCCCGACTGATTCGGATTGTCCTGCACCGAAACCTGGATTAAAGAATTATCTGGCGCGGTAAAGATAGTCGTCGCGTCGCCATTCAAAGTCTGGATCGGCCAACCTTTAGGGTATAGTAATTCATAGGAAAAGGCTTGATTAGCGTGCTTGGCGAGTTGGGCATTAGCGCTGATCTTGCCAGCTCCTGTCGGATCATATCCGTTGATAGTCTCCGCGAAATCGGAATATCCGTCGCTATCGGAATCGGTCGACGTTGCGGTCGTTCCAAGCAGCGCTTCTTCGCCATCATTTAATCCGTCTTTATCGGCATCCGGGAATAAAAGAGGATCAACATCTTCCGGCTCTTCATCAGGCGTTACAACGGTCGTGGTCGCTAAATCAATCAGCGGCGCGATTGTCGCAATATCTGTAGACGGCATAACCGGCTCAACGCTTGTCGCGGCCGGAATAATAGCCGGGGTCACGTCCGGGACAACTGTTCCCTGACCAGTCTCAGTAGACGGCGCAATAATGAAACGATAGCTTAGATAGACTAAACCAGCGATAACCAAGAAACCGGCCACCATGATTATCACGCCGGTAGCTTTAAAATTGGCCCGAACGGGAGCTGACGGCTGCGTCGCAGGAATAGGCGGCGCAACAGGAATCACGGCGGGAGCCGCGCCGACAGCATAAATATCCCCTAATTTTGAGGCTTTCGGCATATTATGGACAACCATCTCCTGATTCAGCTGGCTGATAATTTCTGTATTTTGTTCAATTTTCTTCTTCTTTTTGAACATAAGTTGGACCCGTCTTTAAATTATTGCCAAAAGATTAAAAAAGCGATCAAGACCATGAGTCCGAAAATCAAAAGTCCCAAAAATAGCCATTTTTTAAAATGGCTATCGGCAGTCTGGGGCATGGTGTGCAAACTTAGGGATAAACGAGGCAAAGCCTGCTTAACGCCAATGGCCCGAGATCGCGCCGGCGATTTATTTTCATTATTCGTCAGCATAATACAAAATTTTATTCAGCGGACTTAACGCTATCCGGCACTCCATTTAATTTTCCTGTCCCATTCGGGTCATAGCCGCTCTTAACTTCCGCGCCGTCTAAATAACTATCGCCGTCTGTATCGGCGCTCAAAGGGTTGGTGCGGTAAATCTTTACTTCTTCATAGTCGCTCAAACCGTCATTATCAGTATCGATCACATTGATATTAGTGCCCGCGGCCTGTTCTTCGCTATCGGTCAGGCCATCGCTATCGGAATCGATCGGGACTACCGGGTTATCCAATATAATATCTTCAACCGTAGTCGCCGTGTCAACTATTCCTGGCGCGTTAACTCCCGGAATATCAGGGATAACTTCTGAGCCCGTTATTCCGTCTCCGGTCGGGATTACAAAAGAGCCTGAGTCGCTAGCCGCTGGAGCAACTGGCGCATTTTCAGATGGACTTGGGGTAATTACGGAGGATTCGGACGGAGTAATGGTGGCAGGAGAATTAATATCCGGACTCGCCTTAAAGACCTTGCTATAAAGCAAGTAGGCGCCGAGGATAACAATCGCCGCGATAATGGAAATAAGGCTGATCTTAAACCATTTATTGCCGATCGTCCTTTCCGCCGCCTCTCCCATCATCCCATCCGTAGCAGTCAGGCCGACGTGCTTCGTATCGATACCGGCTGCCGCGTTTGCGCTATTTGTCGGAGCGCCATCGGCGCTCTTATCGGTCTCGGCAAAAATATCGTCTACCGCCGGGCGACCCTGGTTATTCGGATTGTTTAAATCATTAAACATATTTTTCTCTTATTTATTATTACCTTAATTATATCTGATAACCGCGGCCTTGGCCAGACCCAGATTTAACGGAGGGAATTTTTTTGCCGCGGGCTGATCGGCGGAACTTGAGCCGGATCGAGGACGACCTCATTATCAGAACTGATGATCTTATACACGCCGATCCCGCCATCGGCCTCTCTGGTAATTACTTGCGCCCGAAGATCCCGCGGCACCTGGAGGACATCTTTTTCCTGATCCGTCATAAATTCTATGGCGGTGGCCCCTCCGGTCGGTTGGTTCGTAATATCAGATGGAGAAAATCCGAGCCAAATCAGAAGGGCTAGCATAACGATCAGAGCCAGGCCGAGAGCAATTAAGATAATTTTATTTCTATTACTCATATCTTTATATGATAAGCTATTTTACCTTAAGCGGCAGACAGTTAATCCCATTGACCCAAGCGCCCTTTACGCAAGTATCTAAATAATACCCTTTATAGCCGTTACTACCCGATACTGTACATAAGCGACTGGTCCGGGAATCGGCGCCACAATTTATCAACCCGCCGCAACCATCGCTATTCTTGCTGCCGCAGACATACTTCAAAGAAGCACAGGTCGGCGCCTGCACAGAACAGGCTCCCCAGGCATTCCAGGTGCCGGATGCCGAACAGGTCCTGGTCTTAGTCCCGTAACAAGTGCCATAATTGCAAGAAGCGGTAGAGGATGTAGCGCCGCAATATAGAGTGCCGGCATTAGGAGCGCCAGCGCAGCCGTTCGGATAGCCGCTGCCGCAGACACGGCCCGTAGACGCGCAGGTGTCTGGCGTACAGATACAATAAGCGGTGGAAGTGGTATAACCGGTGCAGTCTTTATCGCAAGGGGCGTTCCCGCTGAAACGATTATTATTAAATAGGACGGAACAGGGCTTTGAGTCGATCCTATTACCGCCGCCATCCAAACAGAAATCATCATTGCCCGTATTGACACAGGTGCCGTTGCAAACTGAGGCAAGATTAATTCCTAATTTAGTGGCATTATAAGTCTCTCCCTCGCACCTCTTATCATAATCCGTACAATATCCCGCACGCGGATCTTGAGTTATACAATCACCGAAGACGCCCTGGCTGCAAGATTTAGTGCCTTTGATGAAACAGCGGCTATTATGATCAGAGGAAGTGGCAACAACGGTGCCCCCCGATAGGGCAAAATAGTCGTAATAGGTACCATAGGTACAATCGGTCTTAAAGCTATTATGGCTATGGCTATAGCTACAGACGCCGCCGGAACAGGTCTCGTCGGTACAGGGATTATTATCATTACATTGGGTGCTGGCCGAACATTGCGCGCCGATACAGTGCCCGTTAATACAAGTCTGACTGGAAGCGCAAAGGCCGCAAGAACCACCGCAACCATCGTCACCGCAACTCTTGCCAGCGCATTGCGGCGTACAATTATTATTGACTGCCTGCGCCTGGCAACAATCAGCAGCGCAATTATCGCAGGTTTCTCTTACCGCGTTATTGATCTTGGCCTGGCAATAACCGTCGCCGCAGTAGCCGCCGCCCTGGGTAGGCGATTTAAAAACGCATTGATCATTAGTGAGGATCGGAAAGGGCCGAGCGGAAGAATCAGTTGTCTGGCAGCCATACTGTGAATCGGCGCTGAAACTGATGCCGGAAGCGACCGAATCTTGTATATCGCAATCTTCATATCCGTCATTATACAGGCCGCCGCGCCCTTCCGTATTAGGCGTCTGCTTAACGCCGTCGCCACAATAGGTATTTACCTTCAGCGCAAAATCGCGCGAAACAGCCGCCCCGTATTCATTAGTAGCCGTGATCGTGGCTCGCGAGGCAGTAGCGTAGGCAGAGCTGCCTTGCAGGAATTGGCTGGTTCCGGCGCTTAATTTAAAGCCGGCGGGCAGATTAGTAGCAGAGTATTTTAAATTATGGTTGCCTTGCTGCAAGGCGCCGAGCGTACAAGAATAGAAAATCCCAACCCGGGCGGCGTCCGAACAATTAAAGTCTAATAGGGGCTTTTCCGCTTTGACCTGGATCGCGAAGCCCTTATTTGCGCTATTACCGAGACTGTCTGTCACCCGAAGATTATATTTAAAATCCAAGTCTTGACTTATTGTCCGCGACTTAGGGATAAAGCCGCTATAGCTGATGCGATATCTATCGGGGCCGATTAAGCTGACGGTCCGGGCAGATGGCCCGAGATCCGCTAATAAATCAAAGGGGTTAGCCGGGTCGGGAATCAGAGAATAAGACGAGGCCGAAACGCCGCGGCCGGAAAAAGAAAAGCTGTAACTGAAACGATCGATCGGATTCGCGATATATGCCGCGTCATCCGCCTCGATATTGATCATGGAAGAAAGTATTTTTATGCTCAAGGGGATCGAGACTGTCAACTTCCCATCATTGACTCCTAAATTAAGACTGTAATCGCCCTTGGCTCCCGCCCGGGCGGCAGAAACTTTCTTTTGGCCAAAACTGCTCGTATCCTTCAGGGTTGGCGCGGCGCTCCAGCTAGCCCAGTCAGTTCCAGTAGTATCAAGCGTCCAAATTAAAGGATTATTCTCGTTATCTTTCACCTGGATATAGCCGTTAAATTCCCGGCCGACTTCCCCGACGAGAAATTGATTAACAAGCTGTGGGGCAGTATTGGCGGCTTGCCCATCGCCCCCGATTCCTAAAATGGCACAAGCGGAATCAGCCGGATCGTTAGGAGAAAAACGGTATGCCAAGGAAGGCATCCGGCTCTCTAAGACGGCGCAGAGACTATACTTAGAGCCAGTCGCGTCAGTGGCATAGGCAAAAGCATAACTATCCGGCGGCAAATTTAATTGAACGGCGCCAAAATTAGATTGATTATTAAAAAATTTCTTAGCCGCAACACTCCAACAAGTCTTCTGGTCATAGCCGGGGCAAGCGCCAAGGCGATTGACCGGATCGACGAAAGACTGGGGTAAAGCTAAATTAGAAAGCAATTCTTGCGACCAGCTCGGCCAAGTAGAAATGCTATTACCCGCTAAATAGCTGCCGGCAGCCAGGCGCGGATAATATTGATTAGTTTTCTTAAAATTAGCTAAGGCCTCTTTCATCTCTTCCAAGCGGCCGACTCTTTTTAGATCGCGGGTAACCCGCGCTTTCAAACTATTACAAAAATAGTCGGTCGGACAATCCGCATCAACTAAACAATTCTTAGGCTGCTTCAAAAGGCAAAAATTATAAGCATTACTGCCGCTAATAGAATAGGCGTTACTGCCGCCTGAAAGAAGACAGGCGGAGCCCTGAGGGCAATCCGTGTCTGCGGCACAATTCAAGGCCGAGACAGAGCAAGTGGCCGGAGAGCTCTCCACTAGATTATTATTAAATTTCCAATGTGCGATAATTTGACCGAGAATATCGACTGTATTCGGCGCCGAATCCTGATTATAAGAGATCAAATAGATATTGGTGTAAATCGTTCGCGTAGCTTGATCGATATTAGCCGCATTCACGTAGACCGTCCGGCCATCCCTGATCGCTTCGTATCCATCGACTAATAATGATTGGGGCGAACCCTGGAAGCCCTGGCTTTCATACCAGCGCGCGATACTGTAATGATTAGGATTAGGGATTATCCGGACCGCAATAGCGTCTGAACTATTAGCAGGCGCGCTGTACGGTTCGGCCGCCAAAGAAATCTTTATAGCGGATAGAAGACAAACAAAAAATATCAGAGCAAAAATTAATTTAAATCGATTGTTTCCCATATAATTTAACTAATCATGAATATAACAAGCCCCAGTCAAGCTCCCGCCTAAACGGCAAGAATTAGGATTTATCTGGACAGAACAAGCCGCAGTCGCGCAATAAGGATTCCCCGCTGCGCCTTTAATCTGCCCGGTAAACCACCGAGTGCTTTCAGCGGTAAGAAGGTCGTCATTACAGGCTATTTCTCCGGTCTCATCAGCAACGCTCAATTCAACTAGACAAGCGCGGTCGTCAGAGAGATCGGACAAATTAGGAGCCGCATACCACCAATTATCGGCAGCTAAGCGATAAGAACGATTACCAATAGTCAAAGAATTAGCGGATTGCCGTTCTAAGTTAAAATCGCTGGATTTTGTACTTTCATTCTTATAGCTATCAAGGGCGGATAAGGCAAAGTAATGGCGGCCGACGATCAGGCTGTCTAACGGATAAACCAAGCTGGTAGCGCCAACCGCGGAATCAAAAGACTCGCCGTGCTGTCCGGCGCTGAAACCATGGTATAAGCGATAGAAAGAAGCGTCATCGGTATTATTAGCCCATGAGAATCTTAATTGGTCGCCGGCCGGGGCGGCAAGCAAACCGAGCGGCGCAGCAGGGACAGTCTTATCGGTCGGCGTCGCGGTCTTTTCGCCGGTTAATTGGGTCTCTGTCCGGTTGACGGACAGGACGGTAACTTTAAAAACATAGGGAATATTATTCTTCAAGCCAGTGATTACCGTCTGGCAATTATGGAGTGTGCCAACGGTCGTACAGGCTTCAGATGCTTTGACCTCCCGGCTCGCCATGTTGCCCTGACTGGAACCTAAATAATAAACTTTATAGGCGCTTGCCTGGCTGGCCGCAGCTGACCAAGTGACTCGAACCGCGCCACTAGTCTGGACATCGCTAGCCCCTGTAACTTCCCCGCCCGCCGGCAAACCAGCACGGAAGAAATATGATTCTTTCAAGACATCCCAAAGGCAGAAACCGTCGGCCGTCCCATCGCCATTCTGATCCGGACCGCAAGCGCCATTCAAAACGGAGCAAGGTGTGCGGTCAGAACTGCATAAAAGATTAGCGCTCGTACCACGAACGACAGCGGGATCACTGATAGCTGGCAAATCATCTAAAGTTCCATTCCCGCCGGCATCCCGACAATAATAAAATTTATAATTATAGCTGCTGCAGTCCCCGGAGCCGGATAAGCAGTTTACGCTGTTGTCTGCCCAGGGCAGCCATTCGCCGTTTGGACCGACTGACGGCCAAGGATTATTGCACAAGAAAACATAAAGATTGCTGGATTGATTAAACCCGTCGCCACCAGAATAAGCATTACAACATCGATTGCTGCAAAGCGCATCTTGGCAAGAACACTTTCCTCCGGCGCAGCCGTCTAAAAAGCTCGACATATCTATGGTCGCCTTGATTTTCGTTTCGCCGTCAGTAATGCCGCCACGCGCGTAAACAAAAGCTTGATTGGCGGGCAGGCCAGGAATCGGATTAATGGCCGCAATGTCCGGATTATCCACCGTGAGATTCCAGCGCCAAAAATAGCCGGTGACTGGCTGAAGCAGCTGCTTATCAGCGCTATAGGCATAGGCCGTAAAGACCCGATCGCGATCAGCTATCGTATCAAAGGTCCGATGTCCGGGGGCAGCGTCATTTTCATCCAAACTATTCTCCGTAGTTTTAAAAAGATAAGATGATGGATTGACAAATACCTCGTCGACAGCGCAAATGCCGGCACTCGGGCTCTGATCGGATAGCGTGCTGAACTTGATGATTTGCGCGTTAATATAACTCTGATTATTGAACTTCAAATCCTTAGACAGGATATAAGAGCTGAGATTTGCGTCATTGCCATAACCTTTACCATTGAAACCGATAGCCACAGCGCTTAAAACGCCCGTCTTGCTATTGAGATTTTCATCGCCTTTAACCACTAAATAGTAATTGGTCGCGGGAGAGAGTAGTTTTTGCGGCGCGAAAATTAGAGAACTATAGTCACCATTATTCTCGCCGGAGGCGGTGCCAGGGACAGAGCAATATAATTTGCTATCGCTGGGCGGATTAGCAAAAGCCTGGTCGGAAAAATATCTAGTTAACCGCACTATACCAGCTTGCAGCTTATCGAGAAGGCGCGCTAACCAAACCTTATTCTTCTGAGCCAATATATCGGCCAAAGAGTCGCCCTGGGCAATAAAGGTCCCGGCTGGACAGACACCGCTATCATATTCACGTTCCTCTAAGAGCAAGACGTTCCCATTAAAGCTCGTCACATCCATATTCGAATTAAAGTCAACTTTCACTAAGGCGTTGCGGCAGACTTTATCCGCCAAATGTGCCGGTGAAGTCGCCGTAATTTCCGGACGAGCCTGGCAACAAGTATCAGAACCACAGCCAATCGTTCCGATCGTATTAAGGCCACACTGCTCATCGCTGCTGCAGCCGCAATACAAGCCCCGATTAGCGCCAGTGCAATTCCCCTTATCAGGCAAGCACTGCCATATCAAATTAGGATCAAAAGGGGAGGTTGTCGTCGCGCCGGGCTGGCAGCAACAAGCGCCGCAATCCGGCGGCAAAACGCCTAATTGGCCGCTATCCAACAAACAGGCAAAATTCGGAAAATTACACTTCTCACTAGCGCAAGTGTCGCTCGTCAGGCCGTTGCAAGATAGGCCGGGGCCACTTGGCGGATTAGCGCAATATTTATCGCAAGATTCGAGACTGCTATAAGTACCGGACTTAATCGGGGTAGAAGAAGCGCAATAACTATTGCCAACGGGATCAGTGGCACAATCATAATAAGCACAATAGCCGTTACTGCTACTACCGGCAATCGGAGCGCCCAAGCGGCATTTAGCCGCTCCCGTGATCTTAGCATCAAAACAACAATTACTATGTTCTTGGCATTTAGTGATATCAGTAATGCCGGAACAAGGGTCATTGTCCAGACAATCCGCGGCACAGGCGGCCACACTCGGATAATTGCCGATCTTAAATGGCGTAGACGAAGCGCATTTAGTCGGATCGCCAGGAGGCACAGAGTCCAAGCTTTCACATTTATAATAAGCGCAATAACCAAAATCTGGATTATTCTTGTCCGTAGTCAAAGCTTGCCCATCGCCGCCGCGACAAATATCGTCGGCTGTCGCCGCTGTCTTGCGGGCGTCTAAACAGCAGGCGCTACTGTGGTCGCTACAATCCTGCCCGGATAAGCTAGCGCAGTCTGAACAGACGCCATCTGGAAAACGTGGATCATTAATCTCGCAGAACTGGCCGCTATGCCCCGAGCAATTGCAAGCGGCATCGCGTTCCGCCGGCGTATCACCAGCCGCTTTGCAGCCGCCGCAACGGCCCAAAGTTACATTATTGGTCTTACCGGTATCGGCGCCACAGGAGCCTTCACATTTCAAGGGGGCACAACAATCACGAGCGTCCTGACCGATCGTACAGCAACAGTCGCAAGTCGCTTTATCTGGCACGACGCATTTATCTTGGCCGTCCTGAAAATTATCAGCGCAGACCGCGCCGCTCGGACAGACTTTAGCGGAAACGCAATGTCCAACCGTATCGGTCGGCTGAATCTTTTCACAAGCCAAGCCGGCAGCGCAAACCGCGCAAGTGGAATTCAAATCAACGCATTTATTACCGCTAGACTTAGTCCAGCCATCTGGACAGGAAGAATTCAAGGTTATTTCCCAATTTTTAGCAACGTTACAAACAGCTGGAACCTGATAATCTTGGCCATCCCGTTCATAAGTAATTGTCTTAGCCAAATCGCAATTACCGACAGCCTCATTCTGCACGCACTTATCGATAGTCGAGTCATAATGGCAAGCAGCGCCCAATAGGCCGCAGCCGGTGAAGGCAGCACAGCTATAATCGCAATCGGCGACTATCTTTTGGCCGCCACCGGCATAAGGAGAACAAGAGCCGGGGACATTAGGACAGGCTGAGCCGGTCTGGCAAGCGCCGAAATAACTGGCTAAACCGGCGCAACTGGCAGTAGTTGGATCATCCGAGGCATTAAAGCTAGTATTAAAGCTCCATTCAAAAACTGAATTAGGAATATCAATAAAACAGTCGGCTAGCGCCTGGGCGCAGCGGCCGGACCGATAAGTATTCTTCGGACAACAGACTTGCGTACCACAATCAGAGTCGACCATACATTCCCCGATAGAAAAATTCATCTCATTCCCCCAGACACTATTATTAATAACGCGAACCGGACCGGTAATCGCTCCGGCTGGAACGGTTGTCTCGATCATATTCGCTCGGCCGTCTTTTTCGATCGTCCCCGTCGCTGATTTATCATAATTGAATTTAACCAAGCCCTCGCTGCCTAGCCGCCCGAAATATTCTCCCCAAAGAGTCACTGGCGTGTCGGCTGGACCGCGCTCCGGCTCGATCTTGCATAAGCTGGATCTTAGTTCTAGATTCTTATCAAAACGGAAAGAATTAGGATTTAATTTTTGCGTATCGACCGTTGTCGCGCCGATAGTCAGCTTGATAGTATGGTAGCCGTCAGCTAAGCCGGCTGGCACCTTGACGACTATCTGGTTATTTTTCCATACCGAATTCAGACACATTTCTGGAAAATCATAAGTCGCTTCGATATCATCGAAATAAACGCGTGAAGTGCCGCGGGCGCCGCCAAACAAATTTCCCCGGATCGTGACATACTGCCCGGCGTTGCCGCTGGTAGGATAAAAAGAGGAAATATAAGGTCCGGCGCCAGGCTCTGACTCCTTAGTAAAACGCAAGTAATTACTCTTCTCCGGCAAACCGTTAAGTTCGCTCTGAATAAAGCTGCCGGAATCGCCAGGTCGAATATTCGGCGTCGTCGAGGTCCCGGATAAACCGGAGCTGTCGACAAACTGGGAATCTAAGGCTTTGACATTATTTTCATAATTACCGAAGTAAGCTTGACCTGTATAGAGATTGATGCCTTGATAGCCGACAGCGGTAGTTAGGACGCCGCGGCTAGGGTCAAGATAGCATAAACCGGGGCGATTAATCCCGTTAACCCGGAAATCGGCAATCGACGGACCATAATCATTGCCGGTGGTATCACTGAGTCCGTCTTTATTGACTACCTTGATCGGTCCGGTACTGACACCGGCTGGAACGGCGATCACGATTTGGTCATCGCGCCAAGTGTCCAAGCAGGCCGAATTAAGGCTCGATGGCTCATTGCCAATTACCGGCGTAGTGCTGGCCGCAAAAATCACCTGGCTGGACGAAGAATAGGCGCCAAAATTCTTGCCAATTATCGTAATAAAATTATGCGCCGTACCATTAGGGGTGGTCAGGTCGCAAACCGTTGCGCAATCGCTATCTTGGAAACAGGATTTATTAGCGTTTTCCTGGCAAAAACCGCCCAAGGGACTGATTTCCGTAATGACCGGCGGGCCGTAACATAAGCAACTTTGCGGATTACAAGATAAGTAGTCGGCGCAACGATTATTATCAGGCGTGCAGGTGCCACCGGTTGCGTCGATATTGCAGGGATCGCCCAAATTGCCTTTCGGCTTACAGCCACAGTCGTTATTGTCGCAATATTTCCCCGGGGCGCAAATCTGATCAGCCGCTTGACAACCGGCACTCAGGCTAGAGTCACAGCTTTCCGGTCCGCCACCGTTATTGCCACCGCAATCAGAGCCGATACAAGAGCCAAAGCTTCCGCCGCTACAAACCATAGCTCCTCCACAACCGCAAGAAGCGACTTCCCCTTCATAGCAGCCGCCCGCGGAATTCCCGCCCGTGCCACCAAACCGGGTCAAAATAAACATCGCGATCCCCCAAGAAGCTAGAATTATGACTAGACCGATTATCCCATTGCGCAAGATTTTTTTTGCCGTTTCTATCTTTTCTTCATTACCGTTAGAAGTCAGCCATAAGAAGCCGGCGTAAGAGATCAAGCCGACAGCGATTACCCCTAAGAAACCCAGGATGATATTGATTACCCGCCCGGCCACGGTCCGCGGATCCGTCGCCGTAAGCGAGCCGGACAAACCATTGTTTACCTCATTAACGCCGAAACCCTGCGCTAAAACCGCCGGTGCAACCAGAAATCCGGCTGCTAATAGAATGAATGATAATAAATGTTTTAAAATTTTTTGAGGCACAATTTTGTAAATTTTGGAATTTATATCTTAACTTTTTATTTTATTGGCAATCCCCATCCGCGCCCAAAATGCTCGTCGGGTTGCCGAAACAGCAGGACGGCTGATCTGGCGTTACAGCACAATCCGGCCCAACGCTTGGCTTAAAACAATTCTGATAAATATCTTTAACGCCCGAACCAACCTGTGCTTTAAAAGTCGATGATTGGGCGAATGGCGAATGCCAAATCTTAGCGACCGTCAGATCTGGCTCGCCATCGAAAGGGGCGGAATCTAAATTATCATTCAAGACCCAATACCCCAAAGGGGCAACAGAAGTGCTACGTAAATTTATCAATTTATGCTCAGTCTTAGAATTACCATTATCGATAGCGATACTACCGGTCCGCAAAGTGCTATTCAACATCAAAGTATTGAAATGAATTTCGACCGGGTCAATCAGCTTCACGGCTCCCTCGCCCTGGACAGGCTTGATAGCCGTAATCTGCGGCGGATTCAACATAATTTGGTCGTTAATATAGAAAGACCATTTATACTTATCTTGCTGGCCGATATTGACCGGGGATGTAGCGCTATAATTATCATAATAAAAGCTCCGGGGGCCGTCGGCAAAAGCGCTGCGATCGCCGTCGAAAGAATTAACCGCGGCGTCGATAATGCCATCGAGGCTGCTGAGATTCGCGGCCGGATAATTCTTATTTTCCGGATTCTGGCAGGTCTTATAGCCGAGCGGCGTATCAGAACAGGTCTTAAAAGGGCTATAAGCCAAGCAATCCGCGTCAGTATTGCAAGTTTTTAAATTAGCGGCCATCAATTCGACGGCTAAATGGCTATTGGCGGGTAAACAATAAATCTTTTCGCCGCATCCGTTCAAGCCGCATTCCCGATCAGAAATAAATTCGACAGTCCGATAGCCATTACTGACTGTAAATTTCCCGCCCAGATAATCTCCCACGCAAACACTATTTTCACATTTATAAGAGCGGCAGGCCGCATCGCTATTACAGAAAGTTCCGGCCGGGCTGCTGGAAGCGGACGCATTCACGACGCGGATATACTTAGCGACTTCGACAGCTGAACCGGAAATAGTGAGCGGATTGACCGCTTCGCTGAAATTAATCTGGATAGCAGAATTCATTGGCCGATCCTTCTTATCTTTCATCTGATCCAGCTTCTGGCCGTCGCTACCTCCTGCTAAGGGCGTTATCGCCAAGGCATCTGTATTAGTCGTCGTCACGGCAATATTGTTACCGCTCTGTCCCGCGACTTTAGCCGCTAAAGAGACAATATGGCCGATACGATCAACGACGATATCAGGGTGTCCGCTCAACTCGGCCTGGATATTCAAAGCTTGGGTCACATTATTACAGCTACTCGGCACGGGGATATTATCGTTTTCACCTGTGGCAGCAAAAGTATAGACAGTGCCATTAACCGTCAAAGTGTCAGCTAATTGCTCCGGACTGATGGAAATATCCCAAGCGTTCCCCTCTAAATGGGTCGAACTGGTAAAAGATAGAATGTCCTTAAAAGAGGCGCGGCCCGAAGAATCAAAATCAGCAATGCCAAGAGGATTGTTGTTACCATCGAACAATTGCGCTTTATTAGGCGAGCCCGCCGGAACGACTACCTTAAAAGAAGATAAAGAGCCATGATAATCTAAATCTACTTGGACCTTAGTCGGGCTGGTGCCGATTGGACTGACTGCTTTAACCTGAGCGGGTGAATAAATTTTCGGACAAACGCTGACGGCGATAGCGCCGCTGGCCGCCTTAGCCGGAATCGTGGTCTGAAAAACATCTTGTTCATTATCAGGCAGAGGAAATATCCCGGACGGGGCAACTAGAGGCGGTATCAGATCCAGGCTGCTCGTGACCGTAAAATTCCATGCCGCGTAATCAGCGTCGCAATTCTTAAATATTGAAGAGCCATCGGATTTCTTAAGCTGATTCGTTAATTTCACTGAATAATCCGTATTGCCGCTCGATACGCCGAGAAGGCTGGCTGGCGTTAATATCAAAGTCTTATTGCCGCTCGCTACGGAAAGATAAATATCCGTAATATTGCCGTTCGGAGCGGGGCAAGAAGACCCGGGACAAGCGTCTCCTAAATCAGTCTTGTAAACGCGGATGGCGGCCGGATTTATCTTATTGCAATCCGTATTATTACAGGCGCAGACCGTGCCCGAAGCATTAGAACACAGATTATCCGCCTTAACCGCTTCTTTGAAAGTAACCATGATCGAAGTATTGCGCGGCACTTCCGACTGATTAGGCGCCGGGTAAAAACTCTCGATACTACAAGCGCCAATCGCGCCAATACCAGGGTTAGAAAAGCTTCCACCGCTACCGCCTGGATAGCTTGTGCCGCCCGTCCCGCCGGTCGCATCTAACAAACGCGATAGGACGAAAGTCGCTATTCCCCAAGCGGATAAAATGATCACTAATCCGATAATGGCATTCCGGAGGATGGCTTTGGCTCGCGTTATCTTCTCTTCATCGCCGCCGGAGGTAGTCCACAAAAAACCGGCCGCCATAATCAGAATCACCGCGATAGCGCCCAAAAAACTCAAAGCGATCTGGATGATCCGTCCCGCGACAATCCGCGGATCGGTCGCCGCCAATGAACCTCCTAAACCATTATTTACTATATCCAAACCAAAATCAGCCGCTAACGCAAAATCAGCCGCTAAAATCATTCCTAAAAAAGCAAAAATCAGGATGATTAATTTATTTTTTTTAGTCATGAAAGCAAACTACTAAAGTTTTTAAATCAAACCTCTTATGGTATAATTATTATGCTTTTATTATATCATAAAAGACAAAAAAAGGACAAAGGGATATGACGATCGAACGAGTGATCAAAAAATTCCAAGATAACCATCCCGGCGCGGACGTCACAGTCTTGCAGCTAGCCTTCGAATTCGCTGACGCCGCCCATGACGGCGCGTGTCGCAAGAACGGCGAACCATATATCCAACACCCGCTCCACACTGCCTACACCCTGGCGGAAATCAAGGCTGACGCCGCGACGGTCGCGGGCGGACTCTTGCATGATGTCCCAGAAGATACCAGCCGGACCTTGGAAGAAATCAGGTCCTTGTTCGGACCGGAAATCGCTATGCTCGTCGAGGGGGTCACTAAGCTCGGCAAAATCAAATACCGCGGCATTGAACGATATCGGGAAAACCTGAAGAAGATGTTCCTGGCGATGGCGGCGGATCTGCGCGTCGTTTTCATCAAATTCTGCGATCGCTTAAATAACCTGCGCACCCTGGAGAACCTGCCGCCGGACAAACAAAAAAGGATTGCGCGGGAAACTTTGGAAATTTACGCGCCGATCGCCGGACTTTTAGGTATTGCCCGCTTAAAATGGCAGATGGAGGATATCTGCTTTAAAGTCCTATATCCAGAGGAATACCAGGAATTAGAATATAAATACGAGGTGGAGAAGAAGGTAGAACGCAACCAATTTTTCCAAAAAATCAAAAAGATCCTCACCGTCAAATTAGAGGAGGCTGGAATTAAATGTACGGTAGAAGTCCGCTTTAAGCATCTCTACAGCATCTATTTAAAGATGCAGAAGAAAGATCGTAAATTTGATGAAATCTACGATGTTTTCGCCTTACGGCTGATCGTCCCGACTATTGATGACTGCTATAAATCATTGGGCGTCATCCACACTCTCTGGAAGCCGAAGCCGAATCGATTTAAAGATTATATCGCTGTCCCGAAGCCCAACGGTTACCGCTCGCTCCACACAACAATCTTCGGGCCGGAGGGCAAAACAACGGAATTCCAGATCAGAACCCAAGAGATGCATGAAGAAAGTATTTACGGTTTAGCCGCCCACTGGTACTATAAGGCGCGGCAAGGCGGCTCTTACCAGGCTCCGGCCTGGCTCAAAGAGATCATTGAGATCCAAAAAGAAATCACCAACACCAGCGAATTCGTAAAAAAAATAAAATTGGATATTTTCCGCGATCGGATATTCGTCTTCTCACCGAAAGGAGATGTCTTCGAGCTGCCGGAGCAAGCGACGCCGATTGATTTCGCTTATGCCGTCCATACCAATATCGGTAACCACGCGGCGGGCGTGATTATCAACGATAAGCTAGGCCGTCTGGATCAAGAACTGAAGAATGGCGACTTTGTCGAAATTATTACAGAAAAAAAACGCCCTTATCCGAACCGCGACTGGTTAAAATTCGTCAAGACGAAAAGAGCGCGCGACCGGATCAAGCAGTTCGCCAAGAAATCAAAACTGGAGACCATCAAACGTTTCATCCCTGGAATCAACAGATGAAATATTATGTCTTCGATAAAATTCTACCCAAATACAGGTTTCACTCTTGTTGAGCTGATAGTCGTAATCGCGATTATCGGCCTGCTGTCGTCACTATCTATCGTCGGGCTCAATTCTGCCAGAGAAAAGGCTAAAATAACTCGCCGTTTAGCCGATATGAAACAAATCCAAACAGCCCTAGAAGTATACTATGATATTTATGGATATTACCCTCCCCCTAATAACAACGATGACAACTGTAGCGGCTGGGATACTGGGAATAAAGATCATGAACTGCTCGCCGGATATCTGCCTGGCATCATGAACATAGTTCCGGGTGACCAAGATACGACGGGTTGTAATGGCTATAATTATTACCGCTATGGAACCGGCAACTACGGCTGCAACAGCGCCCGCGGCGCTTATTACGTCCTAGGTATCCGCGGCACTGGTAAAACTTATCCAACCAGCCCTGGCTGGACTTGTCCGAACCGCAGTTGGAATGGTGAATTTGAATGGGTGGCTGGAGCGTTTGAAAGATAGATTATATGGCTCACCAAAAAGGCCGCCCGTGATAAATCGCGGGCGGCCTTTCTCATCGTAACCAAGAATAAAAACTATGGGCGCATATTGCTTTCCGGCAATTTCCCGATCTTGCGCAAATATTCATTTTTCTTGTGCAATTTTAATCCGATCAAGGCGTGCTTCTTCTGCAACTGCTTGGTCGTTTTGGACGCAAGGTGTTGTTTGGAACGCGCTTTTTCCAAACGCTTGCTGTTCTTCAAGCCCTTCTTGAACTTACGCAAGAAACTTTCAAAACTTTCTCCAGGTTTTCTTTTAAAATCCGCCATATAATCCACCTTCCTTTCTATTATTAACTTTTTTTTCAATTAATTTATCTTTTTTAGCCAGGCGCTCCCTGATCTTCTTAAAAACGATGGTCTCCTGGGCGCCCGAATCCATATCGCGCATCAAGATCGTTTCGTCCATAATCTCTTTCTTCCCTAAAATCAGACAGGTCTTGGCTCGCATATTCACTGCTTCTTCTAATTGGATCTTCAGGCTATCGGAAGCGAAAGATTGGCGGACATTAAAGCCAGCGAGACGTAAATCTTCAAATAACTGCATTGACTTTAGCTTGGCCTGATCGCCCAATTGGGCAATAAACACTATATCCTCTTCCGGCTTATTAATCAAGAGGGCTTTATCTTTGATCCGAGCGATCGTCCGTTCTAAGCCGATCGCGAGGCCGATAGCCGCGGTCGGGGCGCCGCCCAAGCTCTCAATCAGAGAGTCATAACGGCCGCCGCCAGCCAAAGCGATCTTGGAAATCAGTGAGCCGTCTTCATTCGCCGGCCAAAATTCAAATACGGTATCGCTATAATAATTTAGTCCACGCACCAGATAAGGATTAAAATTATAATCAATATTCAATTCATCTAAGAATTCCAGGGTCTTGGCAAAATGTTCACGGCTTTCCGAAGATAAATAATCTGCTATCTGCGGCGCCTCTTCGGCCAATTTTAAGCAGCTCTCTTCCTTGCAGTCCAGCAAACTCAGGCAATTCTTACCGATATTATTCTTACAATAATGGCAGAGTTTGGAACGCCGGCCTCTTTCTTTGTAAAAGGCCGCCAGCTTGCTGCAATATTCACGCCGACATTCCAAGGAGCCGATGCTATTGATCTGGACCTGGGTCTTGATCGAGAGTTCCTTGAAAAAATTGTGGGCAGCCGCTATGAGCAGCGCTTCCGAAAGCGGCTTATTGTCTCCAATAATCTCAAAATCCGCCTGGGTAGATTCTCGGTAATGCCCGGTCTGGAGTTTTTCATGACGGAAGATCGGACCCAGAGAAAAGAGACGCACCGGCTGGCCGCTTTCTCCGAGGTTATTCTCTAAATAAGCTCTGACGATCCCCTGGGTGAGCTCCGGCCGCAAGGTAACTTTCTCGTTCTTTTCTCCTTCGACAAAATAAAATTCTTTACCGGTGCTACGCCGGGTAGATTTCTTATATAAATCATAAGTCTCTAGGGATGGCGTCTTAATCGTCGCGAAATTATAAAGTCGAGCATACTCGCGCGCCTTGTCTACGACAAAGTCAAAATATCGGCTATCCGCGCCGACCAGATCTTTCATTCCTAAAAGCCGCGGCGGGACTTTTTCATTACGCTTTTCAAGGCTTTTGGCCGTTTCCGGCATGTTTTTTTTGCGCCTGGGCATAAACTTAATTATTATATTGCGGCCAAGATTCGGAACCAAAAAACGCTAATTTCGTCGGCGGCCAGCCGCGGAATAAGACTTTCCCGGTGATAAAACTCTTATCGACCGGTCCGAAATTGCGCGAATCCTTAGAGGCGTTGCGATTATCGCCAAGCACGAAATATTCATTCGGACCGATGGCTATCTTGCTCTCGCTCTGATCATAAGTCAAGAGGTCAGAAGGCAGATACTCTTCAGGCAAGGCGAAGCCGTCTGGATATTCGGCATTAAAGATCATAATCTGGCCATCTTTGATCTGAATCTCTTCGCCGGGCAAACCGATGATTCGCTTAATAAAATATTCCTGCGGATCGCGCGGATAACGGAAAACGATGACTTGCCCGCGACGCGGCGCTTCAAAGCGGTAACTAATCTCATCGATAATCAGATATTCGTGATCATAAAAGTTCGGCTCCATCGAGGCGCCCTTGACATAGAACGGCTGAATCAAAAAATAGCGAACCGGCAGGATGATCGCCAAGGAAATCGCTACTACTTTCGTAATCTCCCAAACAAAGAGAAAAAATTTCTTCATAAATTAGACAATAATTATCCCCACTATATCAGAAAACAAGAAAAAAATCAAATAGCTTAATTTAGCTTATATTTAATAAATAAACATTGCGTCTCCGTAACTGAAGAAACGGTATTTTTGGCTAAGCGCTTGCCGATACGCCAGATCTATATTCCCCTTGCCAGCCAGCGCGCTGACTAGCATCAGGAGGCTAGATTTAGGCAAATGAAAATTAGTGACCAAGGCATCAACTACCTTGAATCTATAGCCAGGATAGATAAAGATATCGGTCCAGAAAGATTGAGTTCTCACCTGGCGTAAATCTAAAGATTCTAAAGTCCGGCAGCTGGTGGTCCCGACAGCGATAACGCGCCCTCCAGTTTCTTTTGTCTTAATGATAGCTCTGACGGCCGCTACGCCAACTGACGCGAACTCGCTGTGCATCTTATGTTCGCTGATCTTTTCCGTCTTTACCGGCGCAAAGGTGCCCAGGCCAACATGCAAAGTAACCGCTACTATCTTTACGCCGCGGGCTTTTATTTTCTTCAATAGGCTCTTGGTAAAATGCAAGCCGGCTGTCGGCGCCGCGACGGAACCGACCTTACGTGCATCAGCAAAAACGGTCTGATAACTAGACTTATCGCTATCCATTTTTTTATTCCTTTTGATATAAGGCGGCAGAGGAACCAGGCCGATCTGGTTGATTGCACGCCAGAATTTGTCGCCCGTCAGATTAAATCCGACTTGCCAGGTACCATTATTATTATTTTTGAGGATAGTCGCCTGTAGGCCGCGCGAAAAATCAACCTTTACGCCTTCTTTCGCCCGGCCGCCGACCAAGCACTCCCAGACGTTGCCATCTGATTTCCGGACTGACAGCTGCCGGTGCAAAAATATCTCTACCGCGCCGCCGGTTAATTCCTTACGTCCCAGGAGACGCGCTGGGAAAACCTTGGAATTATTCAAAACTAAAAGATCGCCCGGCCGCAAATGATCAATCAAATTATAAAAATGATCATGTTCGACTTTCCCTGTTTTCTTATCTAACAATAAAAGCCGCGAGTGGTCCCGCGGTTTAGCCGGCTCTTGGGCGATCAGGGCGGGCGGCAGATAGTAGTCAAAATCAGAAACTTGATACATATAATATCTTCTCATTATAAACCGGATTGCCCGTCATGGCCTGCCTGCTCATTTAATTTATTTAAGATAATACTCTTTAAGTCTTCGGCTTTTTGTTTCTTTAATCCAGGAATATTAATTTTATGTCCCCAGGAACCGACTAAATCCCCAAAGTTGCCGAATTGGTTACCGCTTTTAGAAGCGTCCTCTAGGCTTAGAGATGCGATACCAAATATTTTGTCAAAAAAACTCTGCTTTACTAAAATGTTTTGGATTACTCCATAAACTAAATTCCTTTGCCTCTTAAAAATTATGCCCTGTCTAACCGAGATGAATTTATCATTAAATAAAAAATGAAAATTAATCCTGGCTAATCCATTAATTAACAGCATTATAATCAACGAAGAAATAACTATTATAAAAATTACAAAAAAATCCAGAGCTAAGCTCAGACAAATTTTAATAATTATCAATAGAAGCACTAAATATACGAAATTAACTTTGAATATCCAAATCGGGCTGATCGGGTAGGTCTTTTCCGTAATAGCCTGACTACTATTAATATTATCCATATTTATAGAAATGAGAAATTACGCTTGAAGTTTCACGATTTTTTGTTGGATAGTGCTCAATAATAAATTTTTTAACCCGTCCGCCGCTTCTTTCCCCACGCCGTCAATATGAGCTTCCAGGCCAGAGGAGAATGTGGCACTAGATAAATGAACATCATAAATGCCCAGGAGACGATCAAAAAAATCCTGATCAACATAAACGTCCTGAATCCTTTCATAAGGAATGGAAATCTCTTTTGGCGTAATCGGCCCCTTTCTGATAATGATAAAATTATCAGTCAAGTCATAAAAGTACGTGGAAAAATACCATTTTTGATAAAAATAACCCAATAAAAGAGTAATGGCGGCAAAAACCAGATAACCAAGAACTAGAAAGCCGATATATCTTAAAGATTTTTGATCCAAAATAATAGGGTTTTCGCTGGTGACTGAACCGACATTCAGCGAATTGTTGATAAAATAACCGATGCTTATTATTGCTAAAATCACTAATATATGACCGAGGCCGGACAGATTACCAGAAAAAAAGGTTTTTTTAATAATTTTTTTCTTGCTCAAAGGGAACATTTCCCTGGTCTTGCTCATAGCAATAGTCATATTTTTGCCAAAAAATTAATTATTTAATAAATAGTCACTTTCTTCTATACCAGTTTCTCCGCCCCCGGCTCCCTCAACCCCAGATGCTGATAGCCAAGCGCGGTCACTAAACGGCCGCGCGGCGAACGATCCAAAAAACCGAGCTGCATCAGATACGGTTCATAGATATTTTCTATCGTGTCCATTTCTTCGCCAGTCGCAGCGGCTAAAGTATTGAGGCCGACCGGTCCGCCTTTGAATTTATTGATAATAGTTTCCAATATCCGCCGATCGACTAAATCCAGGCCCAGCGCGTCCACTTCCAACATATTAAAAGCCTCTAAGCTGTCTTTTAAAGACACCCGGCCATCGCCCTTTACCTCGCAATAATCGCGCACCCGTTTCAAGAGGCGGTTAGCAATGCGCGGGGTGCGGCGGCTGCGCTTGGCAATCTCTTGAAGCGCTTCCTGATCTACCTCGACTCCCAGGATACCAGCGCTCCGCCTGATAATTTTCTCGATATCATCAGTCTCGTAGAAATTCAAGTGATGAGTGATCCCGAAACGATCACGAAGCGGTGAGGACAAGAGGCTCGCCAAAGTAGTCGCGCCAATAATGGTAAATCTGGGCAAGTCTAGACGTAAAGTGCGGGCGCTCGGACCCTTGCCCATAATAATATCTAAGGCATAGTCTTCCATGGCCGGATAAAGGATCTCCTCGACCGTCTTATTCAGCCGATGAATCTCATCAATAAATAAGATGTCGCCTGGTTCTAAATTGGTCAAGATAGCCGCCAAATCGCCGCTCTTTTCAATCGCCGGCCCGGAAGTGACGCGGATATTCGCTCCGATCTCATTAGCAATAACATGCGCCAGGGTCGTCTTGCCCAAGCCGGGAGCGCCATAAAGCAGGACATGCTCGATCGGCTCGCCCCGTTTTTTGGCGGCAGCGATGGTAATTTCTAAATTTTGTTTGATCTTTTCCTGGCCGACATATTCTATGAGGGTTTTGGGGCGCAAAGACAGATCCAGGGCGTCATCGCCTTGGCGTTCGATCGGGCTGATTAAGCGGTCATTATTCATAGTCATATGATGATTATACAATATTTACGGACAAATGTTAGCTTTAGGGATAGTAAAGGCAATATCGTCACTGCTCGGCCAAAGGCCATCCGGACCGGCTGACCGGATAGTGTCGGCCCAGGTACCGCCTCCCTCACATTCATTCTCATCAAGCAAATACGGGCTTCCCCAAGGATCACGTTTTAATTTATTAACGCCTAAGGCGATGCCGCCGGATGCAATTTCAATATTATTCAAATCAGTAATCCACCGCACATAACAAGTATCGCTTTCCGGTACATTTCTGAGGTCGCGTACGCCGCCATAAGAGCCGCCGCATGCACCAGTGCAAATGCTACAACCAGAACCGGTAATTTGCAATAAAACTTTATTAGTTTCTCCTTGCGCAATCGCTACCGCCCGCATAAACTGGCTTATATCAGACTGGACGGCAGCAATCTTGGCTCTATGGCGGGAACTATTTAAAGCCAAAATAGAAATGGTTGATAACAGACCGATAATCGCGATAACTACCAATAATTCAATGAGAGTAAAGCCGACTGACGGTCGACCCGACCATAATATACGGTTAATATTTCCTGATCTGAACATAAATTTATAACCGAAATATAAAACCTATGTTATGGCGCTGGCTCAAGTCTGCCGAAATTCGCAAATCGAATTAAAATCGCAGAAATCACACATCCGCGACGGCGTCGGCGCGAAATTCCGGCTTTTGATAGCTTTGATCTCCGCCCCCACCTCCAAGCGCAATTTAGCAAAATCCTTTGCCGTCGCCATAAAAGATAATTTCTCGCCACTCTCTAAATAGTAGTAGCTAAGCCGGCTGACTTTTAATCCCAGGAACTCTTCCAAAAATAATTGATAGAGGATCAGCTGGCGTTTGGCAGCGAAATCCAGTTTGGTCTTGGCCGTACCGGTCTTATAATCGACGATTTCCAAAGTCCCGTCTGCCAGCTTATCGACGCGATCGATCGTCCCTTTGATAATATCCTCGCCGATCTTGAAGGAAAACTTCTTTTCCAGGAAAAGTATCTCGGCCGGGCGCTGTTCCAGCCAGGCGGCTAGGAATTTATGGAGCGAGGCCTGCCCGCGCGCCCGATACTGATCACGCGTCAGCTTATCCGGATAACCATCCGGCTGCCAGAATTCTTTATAAAGCTCCTCTAATCTTGCTGCACTAATTAATTTTTTCAGCGCTTCAGCTTTAGTAGACTCGGCTTCTTGCCCGATAACGGTTGCGCCGAACAGATCCCCCTGCCATGCTGGCCGAGCGCTTAAGAGAGGTAATAAAAAATTATATAAAGTATTATGGAGGACACGACCAAAAATCAGAGAAGCCTTATCTTGCGGCACCGGCACCTTCAGGATGAAAGCGAATTTATACTGCAAAGGACAGGTAGAGTAAGCGGCTAATTGCGAAAAAGAAAATTTTGCCGGGAGCGGATAAACATCGGCCGCCGCCTGATTCGCACTGAGCGCCAGCTCACGTGCATTCAAGCGGTGCAAATCGCGCAAAAACTCATTTTTTTCGCTTAAAATAATCTCCGGCAAGACTTCGCTCTCTAAACCTAGCTCCGTAATAAAACGCGATGGCTTCTTTTCTCGTACGCCGCCGTAATCTCGCGCGCTCGTCAGATACAAGCCTTCCTTGGCGCGCGTCAGGGCGACATAAAATAGGCGCCGCTCTTCTTCCAGATGGACATCCGGACTGGCTGTGATTTTTTCTCTAACCAGGGCATCGGGGATAGATATCTTCTCGCTGCGCGAAATAGTCGGGAATTTTTTGTCGACTAGATTGACCAGGAAAACATATTTGAACTCCAGTCCTTTGGCGCCGTGGACCGTCATAACCTTAACTGTATCCGCGTCGGCGAAATCCAGCTTCAAAGCGCCGGTCTCGCCCGCTTCGAGCTCCAGATTGATAGCCGTCAAGAAATCTTTCAGCCGCAGATCCGGTTCCGCTTCTTCTAGGCGCTTTATCTTCCGATAAAATTGATTCAAATAAGAAAATAATTCGAGGTCACGATCACGGTCCAGATCGGCCAATAGGCCGGAGTCATAAGCAAAATGCAAAAAAATTTTGGTCGGCGACACGGATGCGGCCAAACGCGAATGCTCGGCGATCAAAGCTAATAATTTATTGATATTCTGGACGCTTTCCGCGCTGATGCCGACAATCGCATTGATATTTTTCAGAGCCTCAAAAAGCGACCAGACCTTCCGGGCGGCCATCTTATTAATCGTGATCAGATCCGTATGCGCGACCTTGAAAGGCTCCATATTCAAGACTCGGAACAGAGCGGCGGATTCGTGATAATTATCCAATAATTTAAAATAGGCCAAGATATCCAAGATGAGTGGCTTATAATATAGGCCGCGCCAGGACATAAACTGATTCGGTATCCCTTGGCGGCTCAGTTCTTTGACATAAGCTTCGGCCGTATCGTTAGCCCGCACTAAGATCGCGAAATCAGACCAATTAACCGCATCCTGTCGCGCGACAAAAAGATCCTTTATCTGCTGGGCGACAAAAGAGAGTTCATCGGCCTGCGTGGCAAAGTTAAAAAATCGGACAGCCGGCTCCGTGCCGGATTTTCGAACAGCTACGCCATCAGCCTTCAGCCGCTTATCGATCCGCAATTTCACCTCGAGCCGGTTCGGATCATTATGCTTGATGAATTCATAGGCGTAATCCAAAATTTCCTGCCGTGAACGATAATTTTCGGTCAAGATGATCTCGGTCGCGCGCGGATAATCGTCCTTGAACTGCATGATATTAGATAAGGAGGCGCCACGGAATTTATAGATCGCCTGATCGTCGTCACCGACCACGACTAGGTTATGTTTCGGCGCGGCGAGCAGTTTGACCAATTCATATTGAGCCCAGTTCGTATCCTGAAATTCATCCACCATGAGGTAATGGAACTTAGCCCGATAAAAATCCAGGATATTGGGGCGTTCACGAAATAATTTTAAAGTATAAACGATTAAATCCCCGAAATCCAAAAAATTGTTTTCCAGGAGCAGCTGATTATAAATATGATAGGCCTCCGCGAGCTCCTTGATCCGGCCGATTTCTAATTCGCCACCCTCATCTTCTCCCGCGGTTTCCCTCGCCATCGGCCGCGCACTCCGCGCCGCCCCTTTCTTTTTCGGCAGAACCCTGGCTGTCTTAGCTAATTTTTGGCCGCTAAGGCGCTGATCCTGATCCGACTCTAATTCTTCCGCGTATTTCAGATATTCCGCGGCCGAAATATTTTCATCTTTCAGGCGAGAAAAATGATGGATCAATTCCGAAATGAACTTAGTCGGATTACCTAAAGGACGGTAATAATCTAAGTTAAAGCGGCTAAGATTCTTCTTGATCAGCACCCATTGGTCGGTTTCGGTAAGCAGCTTAAAGCTAGCATTCAAGCCGATATCCAGACCGAACTCCCTTAAGATCCTCTCCCCGAAGCTATGGAAAGTATTGATCCAGAGGTCGACATAGCCATAAGGCAGGATTTTGTCCGCCCGCTCCTCCATCTCGCCCGCCGCCTTTTCCGTAAAAGTCAGAAGCAGGATTTCATCGGTCGATACTTTTTTATCCATGATCAAGTAAGCTAGGCGATTGATCAAAACTGTAGTCTTCCCAGTGCCGGCGCCAGCCACGATCAAAAGCGGGCCAGTATCATGCGTGACCGCCCGCTTCTGCGCGGAATTAAGATGCGATAGATCCATCTTATTGCCCATATAACGATTAAAATTTAAGGATCGGCTGGAATCGCGCGGCTTCGACCCGCCCGATCAAAGCCAGGTTCAGACCGCGGTCGACAAAGACTCGGCGGGCCGCTTGGCGTAATTCCAATGCTGTGATCCGATTGATCTTTTTCAAGAATTCCGCCGGCGTCATGATCTTTTTCCGGAGGATCGCCTGGCGGACATACCAATTAGCCAAATTGTCGGTCGCTTCGAGCTGCAATAAAGATTTGCCTTGCAGGAGATCTTTGGCGCGTTTTAATTCTTCAGCACTGACCAGGTCAACCGTCATCTTCTTGTATTCCGCCAGGATAATCTTGACTGCTTCTTCCGCTTTATCAATCGGAACGCCCGCTTGGGTCGTCAAATAACCAGAATCAGAATAAAAATCAGCCATCGTCCGGACGTAGTAAGCCAAACCATTCCTTTCCCGCAAGTTGATGAACAAGCGGGAACTCATAGAGCCGCCCAGAATAACGGCTAAAAGACGCATTTTAAATTCTTCCGGATGACCGATCGGATAAGTCCGGACACCTAAAGATAAATTAACCTGGTCGATCTTTTTAACAGCCACCCGCACTTGAGGCGCCGACTGCCTCTCTTTAACTATCGGCTTATCACGCCAAGCATTGGCCGGAAAAGCGGCCAGCATCTTAGACACGGCTTTTTTGTCTTCCTTCCTGATTCCGCCCGCTAAGACAGCGTAGGCGCTGCGAGCGCCATATTGCGCCTGAAAATATTTCAAAAAATCTTTCTTCTTAAAGCGCTGGATATTAGCTTTCGTCCCGATAGTCTCCCAACCAGCTGGCGTATCGCCATACAAGCAAGCCTCAAAGACGTCTTCCACATGCATGAGCGGGTTATCTTCATACATATTCAGCTCCTCGATGATCACGCCCTTTTCCCTTTCGATCTCGGCTGGATCGAATAAAGAATTAAGGAGCATATCGCTAATGATGTCTAGTGCCGCTCCGAGCTTAGGAGACGCGACCTTAACCCAGTAGCCGGTAAATTCTTTGGTAGTAAAAGCGTTATATTCGCCGCCCAAAGAATCTAATTCGCTCGACAGCGCCAAAGTATTCGGCCGGCGCGCCGTTCCCTTGAAAAACATGTGCTCCAAAAAATGGGATAAGCCGTTAGTCTGGCGCGTTTCATATTTAGAGCCGGTCTTGATGACTACGAGCGCGGTCACGGTCGGCGCACCCTTGATCGGCACGGTAATCAAAGGAATCTTATTTGACAAGATATTAACTTTATATTTATTCATACTAATATAGCTTATTAATAAATAATCTTTCGGGCTGTGTTTTAAATTTACCACATCTTTGATATAATTTGAAGTAAAGACAAATCCTCTAACCTTATTTAATTTTTACCCCTATGCCTTATAAAATCAGCGATCGAGACCTGGTCCTAAACCACGGCCGGCAATATCAGATCCTGCGGGTTAAAGATCTGCCGGATGAAGAGAGGCCGCGCGAAAAAATGATTAAAGAAGGCGCAGGCAGCCTAAGCTCAGCCGAACTTTTGGCAGTCGTCTTGGGTGTCGGGACAAAAAAAGAAGAGGTCTTTTCTATGGCCAATCGACTCCTCAGAGAATACGGCGAAAAAGGCATCGCTTATCAAAAAGACCCGGCAATCATCGAAAAAGACCTGAAAATCCCGACTGCCAAGGCCTGCCAGATCGTCGCTTGCTTTGAATTAGGCCGGCGCTTCTACCAAAAGAAGCCGGGCGGCTCTATCACTATCCGGACGGCCGCCCAAGCTTTTAATCACTTGAAAGAGATGGGCAACCTAAATAAAGAACAATTCCGCGGCCTATACCTAAACACCCATTACCAGCTGATCCACGATGAAGTGATTTCTCTCGGCACGCTTGACGCTTCCCTGGTCCAACCGCGCGAGGTCTTCCGCCCGGCCTTAGAATACTCGGCGGCTGCGATCATCATCGCCCATAACCACCCCTCTGGCGTCCTAAAAGCGACGCGGGCAGATGTCGAAATAACTAATAAACTACTGGAAGCGGGCAATATCTTGGGAATTGAGGTTTTGGACCACCTAATCATCAGCAAAGATAAATTCGTCAGCATCATTTAAGCTATGCCCAAGAAATATATGATCAGGCCTCTCGTCTGGTCGGTCAAAGACGAGGCGGGCGTAAGATTCCACGTACAGAGCGACGATTATTTCGGCACCATCGCGACCATTCTGCGCTTGCTGCGGCAGAAAATAAAAAAAGACGGTTGCGCCGACGCGGCCGTCTTCAAAAAAACTCTAAATAACCTAGAAAGCGATCTACTCTTCCTCCAGACTAATTATTATATCCAGCCGAAGGTTCAAAGCAAGCCGAGGATAAAGAAGAGAAAAACTAATCCGAAAGGCAAACTCAAGAGCCAGTGATCGAATGACATCAGGACGATCAAGGCGATCAAAACCGCCGCGGAGAAGGCCTCTCGGCGATTTTTTTTAATCAGGAAAAAGAGGAAGGCCAAGAAAGAAATGACCGCCAAAAAGCCAGCCTCGGCCCACAGAAGAAGAAAAACATTGTGGACTGGCTGATAAGACCAAGGATCTTTAAGGGACGCATCCCGCGAAGCCACGGCCACCGTATAATTACCAGTCCCAACCCCAAACCAATTATCGCGGATCAGCGCGGCAGCCTGCCCTAGATATTCCTCTCTTTCTAATAACGATTTTTGTTCTAGACGGGCTTCGCCGCCGATCCTAGCCTGCAACAAATCCCGATAAGGATAAGCGACGATCAGGAGCATGATGGCGGAAAAGAATGCTAACGCGATGAAGCGGCCAAGAATCCAGCGATCCGGCTTAGCGATCAGGATAATCAGGAGAATCGCGAACCCGATGGCATAGGCTAGCCAAGCGCCGCGGGAAAAAGTAAAAAATAAAGAAAAGAGACCGACAAAATAAAAAATGAATAATAAGACTGAACCGATCGCCTCCCGTTTAGAGCGGATCATCTTTTTCTTGGCCAATAAATAACCAGTAATAAGCAGGGCGACCGCGAGGACGCCGCCTAAAATATTGGGGTGATCCAAGCCGCCATAAGCGCGCAGCCAACGGCCGGAAGCGGCCTCGACAACGGCGGTTCCTAAGATATCGGCGTCATGTTCCGCTAAGCCGAGGTACTTGCAAGCCGGTGCCTGTTGCGCCAAAAATTGGTAAATCCCTAAAATAGCGTGCAAAAAAATGCTGGCGAAGAAAAAATAGATAATCTTCAATTTATCTAAAAAGGTGTCTTCATAGCTGATCGTCTCTGTGCCGACTCGCAAGAGATAGAAGAGGCCGATGCCAGTCAAGAACAGGAGATAATGATAAAAGGCTAATAGCTGGTCGGGAGCAAAGAAAAAAGAGCTCAAAATCGCGACCTCTAAGACGGAGAGGGCTAGCCATAAAGGCGAAATCCTTTCATCATCGGCACGATAACGTAGTTTATAAACAAAAAAACTGACTAAGATTAGAAGTAAGAGCAGATGGCTTAAATACAAGGAAATTTCCTGGAAGTTAGTGGCTCCAGGACGCATGATGATCTTGGTCTGCCAGGGAAGCAGGAAGACCCAAAGATAGAAGGCGTATTCAACCGTTAACTTCAGCGATTTCATTAATTTTTTGTCCATATTTTTCTGCAAATTCACGACGACGATCGTGCTGATACAATTTTAGGACCGAATCATTGACCACTACCCCGTCGGAATTATTCATCGCCGCCGCTAAGGCGGGCGGCATAATTTTTAATTGCAGCCGCTTGGCTAAATTTTCCAAACTCATCAAGCTGCGCCGGGCTGTCTGCCCTTTATCTCGCTCCTGATCGGCCTGGGCTGGCCGGTTGCCATTAGCCGATAAAAATTTTTCATAAGTGCCTTTCTTATTATACAACAAAACCAGATGACGGCGCCAATAATCGAAATAAGGGTCGGCTCCAGTCAGACGGAGGTCGCTGATATCCAGATGATCGTCAGAAATATAAAAACTCAAACAGATCTTATCCCGCTTAGCCTGGGGGGTCGGGCGGCTATTAAGCAACTTGGCTAAACCCGTGCAATAAAGGCGGCTGAGCCAAAGCCGACCGGGCGCCGTGATGATAAAAAAATCTATATCGCTCTCATCGCGCAGATTATACTGGCCGATCGAGTTGGCGACCGCGATCATCCGGACAGATGGAAATAGCTGGAAAAATTTAGTGAAACGCCGGGCAATCTTGATCTTGCGATCCGTATAGTTATGGCGCTTCTGGCGCGTCGTAACAATTTCTTCCCGGCCAGCCAAGAAATAAAAACCGTTACGGCAACCAAGGGCTGCAGGAAGCTTGTCTAAAACAGTTAAAATTTCCGAAAGCTCGGCCGGCTGCTCTATATTTTTCCAGATTTCATAGGCCGTCAGTGGATGCTCGAATAAATCAAAGAAAGCAACCACCTTGATGATTGCCGTTTCTAATGATTCATTTGCTATTCCGGAAAAAATCATAAAATCTACCAAAAATAGAGGAAGATCAAACGCCTACTTAATTATTTTTCGGCCGTTCGATCTTCAAGACGGAAATCTGGCTATCTTTATCCGTGATCTTAGTCACGTCCTTATCGATCTTCTTGAATTCCGCGTAAGCATTATTATAATGGTTGACCGTCGTTGACATGGCCGTCCCTAATTTTTTCATGAACTCATCGTAGCTCCCCATGTGCCGCTGCAATTTTTCAATATTCGCCCTAATCTCTTTCGCCTTCTCTTCTATCTGCATCGCCTTCAAGCCCTGTAGGACGGTCTGAAGATAGGCTAAGAAAGAAGTCGGCGAGACAATGATTACTTTCTTGTCCCGAAAAGCATACTCGATCAGATCGCGCGTATTGACTTTGACCGCGCCGACTTTATTGACCAAGAGATCATAATAAATCGCTTCTGACGGGATGAACATAAAGGCAAACTCCATGGTCTTTTCGCTCGGCTTGACATATTTAGCCGTCTCATCGATGCGATTTTTCAAATCTTGTTTGAATTGAGCCTCAAGTTTGGCGCGCTGTTCCACGTCATTAGTATTTAAGATCTTCTCATAAGTTTCTAAAGAAAATTTCGCATCTACCGGGATAATCTTATCTTTGACGAAGACCACTGCATCAACTATAGTTCCGTCCTTAAATGGATATTGCATCTGGAAAGAATTTGGCGGCAAGACATTCTTTAAGGTCTCTTCTAAAAAATACTCCCCCAAGACGCCGCGCTGCTTCGGATTCTTCAGGATATCCTGTAAATTCTGGAGTTGAGAAGAAAAATTAACGACTTGTTTATTCGTTTCATCGAGCTTGGTCAGCTTCTCGGTCACGTCGGCGATGAGTTTTGCTGATTGCGAGGTGATGTTCTGGACGATCTTGGCATTCTGCCCAAATTGCTCCTGGTTAGTCCGATGCGTTTCCGATAATTTCCGATCTAATTCCTGGCGCAATTCGCTGTTCTGTTGAGCCAGCTGCGCTAATTTTTCTGATTGCCGACTGGAACGCTCCACCGCTTCAATATTCTGTTTTTCTAACCTTTCGAGCAACTCACCCATTTTTTCTCCACCGCCCTCTTTTCTGCGCACGAGCAAAAAAATGACGGCGCTTATCCCGACCGCTATGACAATCAATAAAAATATGATTAGAGGATTATCCATATGTTTGCCGATCTGGCTTAAATATAGGTCTGACTTTTTACATCCTTATTATACTTTAATTTCGACCTTTTTTATAGACTGATAACTATTTTACTAATATTAAACAATATATAATTAAAACTGACTATACTATTGACAAAAATTAAAAGATAATGTATTATTTGAGGTTAATAAATAATCGTACTTTTTATAATTAAACCCCTGGAGGAAAACATGTTCCTGACAATCGTATTCACTTTAATGGCATTACACCTCTCTTTTATTATTATAAAAGAGAAGAAAGATTATTCCATCCCGTTTATAATGTTAGTGGTACTAATTCTATTTATGGCGGGAGCCATGACTGAAGTCCCTAAAGCCGTCCTAACTATAGGATTCGGCGTGTTGTATTTTATATCGGCCTTCTTATATGACCGGCCGATAGCAATACTTACGGGCTGTATCGTTTTTAGCTCGGGAATTGCAGAAATGGTATATTAAAAAAGAGGGAATCAACAATCCCTCTTTTTTCTTAGCTTAATTATAATTAAACGACAATTAAGAATCTTTCCGCAAAGCGTCCCGAATTTCCGTTAATAGTTCTTGATCTTTGGTTAGCGGCTTAGCTGTTTCTTCTTCCTTCTCTTCTTCAGCGATAAGCGGCTTGAGCTTCCGCTTGAGCCGGCCAATCAGTTTAATCGCGAAGAAAACGGCTAACGCGATGATCAAAAAATCAAAAATATTTTGGAGGAAAGTTCCGATGTTTATCGAGACGCCCGGTTTCAAGAAAATCTTTATTTCGGAAAAGTTGATACCGCCCAAAAGCAGGCCAATCGGCGGCATGATGATATCAGCGACGAGAGATGAAACGATTTTGCCGAAAGAGCCGCCGATGACAACCGCTACCGCCAGATCCATGACATCGCCTTTGATCGCGAACTCCTTAAATTCTTGCCAATATTTTTTAGCTTCGGCCATATATAAAATGATTAGACCCAAGTGACGCCCGCGACCTTATCGCCCTCGTCCTTGAAGCGCATGATCCTGACGCCTTGCGTATCGCGTCCTAAGACATTGACCGAGCTGAATGGCGTCCTGATTACTTGGCCTTTTTCTGAAATAATGATCAAGTCGCGCTCCGCCATATTGTCGGCATTGACTAAGAAAGCATTGGTAATATCACCGGTCTTAGCGGTCACTTTAGCGGTCTTGATGCCGCTCCCGCCGCGGCCCTGGATCTTATAGGCGCCAAAGTCTGTCCGTTTGCCGTAACCGTGCGCCATAATCGTCAATATTTGATAATTGCGTTTCTTTTCCTTGTCCGTCTTAGCAATGCCCATGCCGATTACCAGATCATCCTTATGCAGACGGATGCCGTGGACGCCAGCCGCGCCGCGCCCCATATCGCGGACATCCGTCTCTTTGAAGCGGATCGCTTGGCCTTTGGCGCTAACCAGTTGGATATGGTCGGAACCGGAAGTCGGCTTGACCCAAATCAACTTATCATCTTCTTTTAGTTTTATAGCAATCAGGCCGGAACGTCGAACATTAGCAAAAGCCGCTAATTCTACTTTTTTCACCAAACCTTTCGCCGTTGCAAAAAATAAATACTTGCTGAAAACCGCCTTATCTAGAGGCAGGATGGAAGAAATCTGCTCGCCGCCGATGAGCTGCAGGAAATTAACGACTGGCGTGCCTTTGGCGATACGCGAAGCCTGGGGAATCTCATAGACTTTGAGCTGGAAGGCGCGGCCTTTGGTCGTGAAGAATAAGACATCATTATGCGTCTGCGAAGAAAACATGAATTCGACCATATCCTCTTCCTTGGTCGTGAGGCCCATGACGCCTTTCCCGCCGCGAGCCTGGACCTTGAAAGTATCCGGCTCGATGCGCTTGATGTAACCGTCGCGGGTCATCATGACCACCGTCTCTTCATTCGGGACCAGATCCTCCATGCTGAATTCTTTGACGCCGTGCGCCACGACCTTGGTCCGGCGCTCATCGCCATATTTATCAGCCAGTGCTCTGAGCTCATCGCGCACGATGCCGCGGATCTTCGCCACCGATTTCAGGATCGTTTCCAACTCTTTAATTAATTTATGCTTTTCCTTCAATTCCTCTTCCACGCGCAATTGCTCTAGATTAGCCAGGTTCTGCAAACGCATTTCTAAGATAGCGACCGCCTGCCGTTCGGAAAGCTTAAATTTCTTGATCAGATTAAGCTTGGCGACCTCCTTATCCTTAGAAGCCTTGATGGTCTTGATCACTTCGTCGATATGTTCTAAGGCGATCATCAAGCCTTCTAAGATATGGGCCCGATCCTTAGCCTTATTCAGCTCGAATTGCGTCCGGCGCCGGACGACCTCCTCGCGATGCTTGATATATTCCTCCAAGATCATCTTCAGGGTCAAAACTTTCGGCTGGATGCCATCGACAAGCGCCAGCATATTCAAATGGAAGGTGGTCTGCAGAGAAGTATGTTTATATAAACTGTTTAGGATCTTCTTCGGGTAAGAATCTTTCTTCAACTCGATGACGATGCGCACCCCGTCCTTATCGGATTCATCGCGCAGCGCCTTGATCCCTTCAATCTTCTTATCTTTGACCAAATCGGCAATCTTCTCGACCAAGTCGGCCTTATTGACCTGATATGGTATTTCGGAAACAATGATCTTGAAGCCGCCATTCTTCTCTTCTTCTATCTCCGCCTGGCCGCGGACGACGATGCCGCCCTTGCCGGTCGCGTAAGCTTCATTAATTTCCTTCTTATCATAAATAATCCCTCCGGTCGGAAAATCCGGACCTTTGACGAATTGCGTCAAATCTTCGACGCTCGCTTCCGGATTGGCGATCAGATGGTCGATAGCGTCCGCCAGTTCCTTCAGGTTATGCGGCGGGATATTAGTCGACATGCCGACGGCGATGCCCATCGTGCCGTTCAATAATAAATTCGGTAATTTGGAGGGCAGAAGCCGCGGCTCTTTATGGCTGCCATCATAATTGGGGATAAAATCGACCGTATCTTTATCAATATCGAACAACATTTCTTCCGCGACAGCCGACAGCTTCGCCTCCGTATACCGCATCGCCGCCGCGTTATCGCCATCCATGGAGCCAAAATTACCCTGGCCGCGAACGAGCGGATAGCGCATAGAGAAATCCTGGGCCATCCGAACCATGGTCTCATAAACTGCGCTGTCGCCATGCGGATGATATTTACCCAAGACTTCGCCGACGACGGTCGCTGATTTGCGGAATTTCGCATTCGCTTTCAGGCCGATATCCCACATCGCGTAAAGGATCCGGCGATGGACCGGCTTCAAGCCGTCCCGCACATCCGGCAAGGCGCGCGAAACGATGACGCTCATGGCGTATTCCAGATAAGAGCGGCTCATCTCATCGTTGATCGGCTGCTCTTCCACCATCCCATAATCGGTCTTGCGGCGTAGATTGGCGAGAGATTCGGCCGGCGGGAGCAACGCTTTTTCCGGCTTGGGGAGATTCTTTTTTTCTGGCTTGGACATAAAGATTAAAACAGCATGTTAATCTGATTAATAAGCAATTTCTGTTATCCCTTCACAGCCGACGGGAATCTGGCAAGGTTGCGCCGAGCCGATAGTCGGCATGCAATCGATATAGGCTGGACAATCCGGAGAAGTCTCTCGCGGCGCCGCCTCGGTCGGCAAGGCGGTAATCGCATTTGGCGGCGTAGTGGTCGCCGGAGCCGAAGTAGCGATCAACGGAGCAGACGAGGCCAGCCGCTTAGTTTCGTCCAGCAAGTCATTTAAAAAAGCGGCATTCTTAACCCCATCCTTTTCTTTCTTATCCTGATCTAATTTATCTAGTTCTGTTCTTGCTTCCGCCAAAGTCTGGCTGAGATTATCCTTAAGGTCCTGCCAAGCCTGGCCATCAGAAGCCACGTTAGCGGCATGCTCAATACGCCAGATATTCTGCAAATTAAAGCTCCAAACCAACAAGATAAAAAGAGCCAGGACGACTGTGGCGGTACGTATTAAAATTACCTTTTTCCGCTCACTATCCATATATTATTCCTTGATACCGTCCAAATTGATATCGTATAATATCTGTTCGGCAAACAGGCGATATTTCAATATCTCTTCTGGGCTGAACCAGAGAGCGATCTCCCGCTCTGCCTCCGTCGCCGGATCGGAGCAATGGACTAAATTACGGACGGCCCGCCCGTCGATACTCGCTATACCATAAGAATCTAAAGTATAATCACCCCGGATCGTCCCGCCGTCGGAACTGAGCGGTTCGGTCGCCCCGACGATCTTCTTGACGATGCCGACTGCCTGGTTGCCCTCCCAGATCATTGGCACGACCGGGCCGCAGCTCATAAATTTGACGAGCGCCCGGATGATATCCTTGCCATATTCAATCGCCTCTTTTTCAATCGGTAAACCGGCCGCCTTCCGATCTTCTACGGTACGCTGCCCCTTGGCGGCATACCATGCGTCATCTTTATTATAATGCTTCCATAGCTGATCTTCGTCGGCCATAGTTATTTTTAGGGCGGTAAGTTTCAGGCCGGTATTTTCAATCCGACGGATAGTTTCGCCGATCAAGCCGCGCTGGACAGCATCGGGCTTGAGGATGACTAGAGTCCTTTCTTTTTTGGGATGGGTCATATATTTTTAAATGCTTAAAATAATCAGCTCCATATCCTCTTGGGGCAGATCTTTCTTAGAAATCTTTAATTTCTCTTCATAAGTAGGCGTCAAGCCGATCTCTTTGATAAACTTATCAACGCTATCGATATCTACTTGAAGATCTTTAGTCTTATAATGCATCGGAATGACGATACGCGGCTCAACCTGCGAGATCACTTCTACCGCCCGCTTGGCGTCAATAGTATATTTCCCGCCGACCGGAATCAACAAAATATCTGTGCCCACGACTTTCTCTAATTGGGCGTCGGTCAGGCTGTGGCCCAAATCACCGAGGTGAGTCACGGAAATATCATCAATCTCGATCCGGTAGATTATGTTCCCGCCGCGGACCACTCCCTCCTGGTCGTCATGGAAAGAATCTATCCCTTCAATCAGGATTCCTTTGAAATCATATTCGCCCGCGCAATTAATGATCATCGGCGTACCGCGCAAAGCGCCGGCATTATTATGATCGTGGTGATCGTGCGAAATCGTCACGATATCCGCTTCGAAATTAGGGACTTTCAAACCCACCTCCTTATCAAAAGGGTCGGTCACGACCGTAACGCCATCCGGACCGATCCGATCCTGCAGCTTAAAACAAGATTGCCCCTGCCAAGTTATAATCATATAGCTTAAACAATATTACGCATTAGTCCCGCGGCTCGGAAAAACAAATAAGTTTTCCTCTCTCGCCAGCGTTACTAATAAAAATAGGCCTAGAAAACCTATAGTCAGTATAGCAAAGATTGGGTCTCCGGTCAACTTGAATTTAGCGATTTTTTATCTGATTATCGCAGAGATTCCTGACTATTATCGACTTAAAACCTTGATAGTTCCAAGCTGATCTGTCCTTTTTATCTCAATTCCGAGCTCCGCTGCCCGATCTAGAACTTTTTGGCTAGGGTGGCCGAATCGATTATCCGCGCCAACGGAAAAAACCATCAAGCGCGGATTGACCGCAATTAAGAATAATTCGCTATTAGCACTATTAGAGCCGTGATGCGCGGCCTTGAAGACCGTGGCCGCGATACCCCAACCGGAGGCAACTAATGCTTTTTCCGCGGCCGCGCTATTGTCGCCGGTAAATAGGAAGCGGCGGCCAGCGCAATCCAGCCTAGCAGCCAAAGAATTATTATCGTCTTTCTTGATCCCTAAAATGGATGGGTTCAAGATATCCATAAAACAATCATCAGCATAGACTATCTTTAATCGCTCGCGTAAGGGCGATATGGACACCGCTCGCGTCTGAGCGACGCCCAGAAGTTCGGTCAGAGCCGGAGATGCCGGGGAGTCGATGGAATAAATTAGATTTTTGACTTTATATCTTTTAAGTATCTCGATCAGGCCGGTCAGGTGATCCTCATGATAATGACTTAAGACCACATAATCTATCCGCCGTTCATAGAACGGCAGACTCTCCCCGAGCCGACGTAAAATCCTATTATCTGGACCACCATCAATCAAGATGACTTGGCCGCCCGGAGTTTTTATCAAAGAGGCATCGCCCTGGCCGACATCTAAAAAATCGATCTCCAAATACTGGGGTTCATTATATATATGTAGAGCCCCGACCAAAATAACTGCCGCTGAGCCGAAGATGACTAAATATTTTTTAATATTTTTCTTTATTTTTAGCAAAAAATTATTCATAAAATTAGTATACTCTTTTGACTATTAAGGAAAGCTAAAAATCATATAAAATGCTATTGACAAACATAATTAAATATGATATTGTCATAAGTTAATCAAAAAAGTTCATTTCACAAAAAAAATAGGCACAGGAGGCCTAATTCAGATGAATAATCAAACAACCGAAGTGACTGTAGTTAACGCGGATTTCGAAACACTTGGACGGTATGAAAACGTCTTAGTCTATTTTCCAAGTTCAAAAAACGATAAGTTCTTGAAACTTATCCCGGCCCATGAAATAAAAACTGCTGAGTCGGAGAAAGTAGTAAAAATTCCGGAGCATTACCGTCGCGGAGATATTATCGACGGAAAATTTGTAACAAAACATTTTTTCCTTAATCAAAACAACCAGGGACAAAATGTTATTGCTGATATCGAAATCGTAAAAAAGACCGATCATGCTCGCAACGATGCCCAAGCGATCATACTCAACATTACAATGAAGCCAAAGGTGGCGAGAGCAAACCGTCCGGAGTGGAAAATTAAGATCGGAACCGACAAGATACAGGAGTCGGATGGATACGGAATTCCAGGAACGAAAAAATTTATTAATTTTGAATCAAATTAAATCTACAGAAAATACTAAAGTATAAGCCCGCCTCCCCACCCCACCGAATCGCCTCTATATACAAATTTTTCACTAAAAGCCGCCGCTCCCGCGCCGGCTTTTTTCTTTAATAAACCGCTTAAATGAGGGGACTTCGATCTATCACTAATCCGGCCCCTAATTACAAAAACCGCCTCGCCACAGGCGAAACGGCCTTTGTATAACTTTTAAATCAAAAAATAAATAATGTTTTAAAAATTATCTCTTCTTTTTGGCAGCCTTCTTCTTCGCTACCTTCTTAACCGCTTTCTTCACGACTTTCTTCTTAGCGGCTTTCTTCACCACCTTCTTTTTTGCAGCTTTCTTTTTCATAATCTCACCCCCTTTCTTAAATGAATTAAAAATTCTGATTAAAAATTTTGGTTCTCATCAAAAATTTATCTCTTACTTATATTATATAACTATTCCCGAGAACTAGCAAGAGTTTTTCCCAAATTTATAAAAAAATCCCCCCGTCCGATTCCGAGGACGGAGGAATTTTTATTTTTTTCTGTCACAAGAGTCTCTTTCGCGCGCTTCAAATCCGCGCGCGAAAAAATTTTTCTAATTCCGATATTTTAATTCTCTCTTGTTGCATCGTATCTCGATCACGCACCGTTACCGCGTCGCTGTCCAGACTTTCAAAATCAACCGTCAGGCAAAAAGGCGTGCCGATCTCATCCTGGCGACGATAGCGCTTGCCGATATTGCCATTATCATCGAATTCGCAGCGCCAGTCTACTTTTAATCCATCAAAGACTTCCCGCGCCTTCTTAACCAATTCCGGCTTATTCTTCAAAAGCGGAAAAACCGCAATCTTGATTGGCGCTAATTTCGGGGCTAATCTTAAAACAACTCGGGTTTCTCCGTCCAGCTCTTCTTCTTGATAGGCCTCAGTCAAGACCGCCAGAAAAGTCCGGCCGACACCGGCGGAAGTCTCGACAATATGCGGGATATATTTCTCATTAGTGGCCGGATCTGGATAATTAAGATCTGTGCCAGAAAACTTACTATGCTGGGTCAGGTCGTAATCGCCCCGAGCATGGATGCCCTCTAGCTCCTTGAAACCGAAGGGGAAACGGTATTCGATGTCATAGGCTTCTTTGGCATAAAAAACCAGGTTCTCGTGCTTATGCCATTGCAGATTTTCCGCCTTGATCCCCAGATCCAAATAAAATTTCCAGCGCGCCGCCCGCCACTCTTCGTAATATTTCTGATCATCTCCCGGCTTCACGAAATATTGCATTTCCATCTGCTCGAATTCGCGGGTCCGAAAAATAAATTGCCGAGCGGTGATCTCATTACGGAAAGCCTTGCCGATCTGGGCGATACCGAAAGGGATTTTGACGCGCGCCGAGTCTAAGACATTCTTAAAATTGACATAGATGCCCTGGCAAGTCTCGCCCCGCAGATAACTCGGCTCTTTAGTCCAGTCACCGGTAAAATTGCCAAGGTTCGACTGCACCAAGAGATTAAATTTACGGCCGGGCGTAAAATCAGTAGCGCCGCAAGTCGGACATTTTATTTCCCCCTGATGATCAGCAAAAATCTTATTTATCTCCTCCTCGGTCATCTTCTCGTCAGCAAAAACGCCTGCCTCTTCCAAGAGAGCGTCCAATCTCAGGCGGGCATGACATTTCCTGCATTCCGTCAGAGGATCAGAAAAACCTTTGACGTGACCCGAGGCCTCCCAGATCTTGGGGTTCATAAAAATAGCTGAATCCAGTCCGACCACGTCGTCGCGCAATTGGGTCATCGCCCTCCACCATTCTTTCTTGATATTATTGGCCAGCTCAACGCCATAAGGACCAAAATCATAGACCGCGGTAAAACCGTCATAAATCTCCGAAGACGGGAAAACGAAGCCCCGGCGCTTACAGAGCGAAACGATCTTATCTAAAGGATTGTCAGCCGCTTTTTTCATACATTAATATTATTACATCTCCGCCGAAATTACATCTCTTCCAGGACTTTCATCCCTAAGAGGCTAAAACCATTCTTGAGAACTCGTCCGATCGCCGCAATGAGCGCCAGGCGCGCCCGTTTCGTGCGAGGATCCGCTTTCAAGATATTAATCTCATGATAATAATCATTGCTAGATTGGACTAGCTCAAATAGATACTTGGCTACTTCGCTGGGATTATACTTCAGGCCGGCGCCAGCCAGCACTTCCGGATAACGTGCTAGGATCAATAAGAGCTGTTTTTCTTTCGCTTCAGATAAAGCCGATAGGTCTAAGCGGCCGAACCAAGCGCTCAGGCCGCCTTTCCGGATAATACTCCTCAGGCGAGCATACCCGTATTGTAAATAACAAGCGGTATATCCGTCAAATCGCAAGGCCTCATTAATATTAAAAGTGATAGTCTTGTCCGCGCTGACTTTTAGCATTTCGAACTTGATAGTCGAGACCGTCAGGGACAAGGCCACCCGCTCGATATGGCGAGCCGACCAGCCGGGATGGCGCGTAGTCGTTTCTACCACGAGCTTATTAAAAATCTTATCGCGTAACTCTTGATAGGTAATCACATTGCCGGTCCGCGAAGACATCATCCCTTCAGGCAAAGTGACGAAGTCGTAAGATAGATGGAAGACAGCCGGCTGATAGCCCGTCAATTCCAATACCTTGAATAATTGTTTGAAATATAAACTTTGCCGGACATCAATGACATAGATGGATTGATCGAGCCCATAGGCGCGAAATTTTTCCGAAGCGAGCGCCAAATCAGCGACCGGATAAAGCGCCGTGCCGTCCGAACGGATCACCGGCAAGACGCCGAGGCCATATTTTTCCAGATTGGCGATGATCGCGCCCTCGCTCTTGACTAAGATCTTTTTTGCGATCAGCTCATCGACCAGCCTAAGGCCGGCCGCGATGACTTCATTCTCATAAAAAATGTGGACGAACTTGATCCCTAATTCGCGATAAATATCAGCAAAATAATCAATGCTCCATCTCCGCGTCGTCTGCCAAAGCTGATAATTTTCACCGCACCGGCTTTCAATCTCCTTCATGATAGACGCGACTTCCGCTTTCCCGGCCGGATCATCTTCCAGGGCCTGGGTAGCCTTAGCATAGCAGCGGCCGAGCAGATAGCCTTTCGGCTCCGGTCTCTCGGCGTAAGTCTTGTCCCGGCGCCAATGCCAGATAGTTTTTGCCACGTGGATGCCGAAATCATTGACATAAGAAACCGGAATCGCCTGATAACCGTTCGCGGCCAGGAGATTGACGACCGCATCGCCATAAGAAATATTGCGCAGATGGCCGACGTGGTATTCTTTATGGGTATTACCGTTGGAATATTCGACCATGACCTTCCGTCCTTGGCCGGACAGATTAAAGCCATAACGATCGCCGGCTGACTTGATTTCTCGGATGACCTGATCCGCTAGATACGGCGCGGCGATAAAAAAATTGAGATAGGGGCCAGTTGCCTTGACTGAGCTAAAATATTTTTTTAATTCCTGGTTCGCGCTTACTTGCTCCGCTAATTCTTGGGCGAGGGCGGCCGGACTTTTTTCCCTGGCTTGGGCGAGATCAAAACAAGCTAAGCTTAAATCTCCTAAAGCCGGACTGGGCGGATAAGAAAAGACCGCTTGCTCTAACTGCAAGAGCGCCTTGATCTGCTTTTTTAAATCGGCTAAAACCATGCCTATCTAGTTATTTTAATAAAATGCAATTTACCGCGCTGTATTGTTAAGCCGCCCTGGACGGACAGGATGCGCTTCGGATCCTTGAGCGCCTCAAATTTACCACCATTCAGCTGGACCTTGATTGCCCCCTGCTCAATCAGCCGTCGCGCTTCGCTCTTGCTCTCCGCCAAACCCGTGGCGGCCAATAGTTCGACTAGGTCATACTCATCTTTCTGCGCCGGCCAAATCGCGACATCATCCGGAGTTTCTTTCTTCTGGATCGTCCTAATAAAATTTTCCTGGGCCTCATCTGCTGCCGACAGGCCATGATTTATCTTGGTGATTTCCCAAGCGAGCCTCATCTTCAGGTCGCGCGGATTCACTTTGCCTGCTTTCAATTCGGCGACGATCTCGGCTACCTCTCCAGCCGGCACTTGAGTACAGAGCTCAAAAGCGGAAGCGAGGACTCCGTCCGGCCAAGCCATTATCTGGCCATACATATTATTAGGAGTTTCTGATAAAAATACGGCATTCCCCTCGGTCTTGCCCATCTTCTTGCCGCTTTCATCGGCCAATAATTTTAAGGTCATGACAAACTTCTCTTTATTTTTCAGAGAGCGGAGCAAGCCGCGGCCGCACATCATATTGAACATCTGGTCGTTGCCGCCGAGCTCTAAATCAACATCCATCACCAGGCTATCATAAGCCTGGGTCAAAGGATACAGAAATTCGTGTAAATAAATCGGCTTCTCTTCCTTCAACCGCTCTTGGAACATATCCCGCTGGATCATCTGCTGGACGGTAAAGTTAGAAGCGAGCTCAATCAAGTCTTTAAAATTCAATTTATCATTCCAGGCGCTATTATACATCAACCGGGCCGGGTTATCGCCATCGAAATGTAAATAGGCCGCTGCCTGCTTCTGATAATCACGGGCATTATTCAAAACCTCTTCTCGCGTCATTTTCCGGCGCGCCGCTTTCTTGTCGGTCGGATCGCCGATCGGACCGGTAAAATCCCCGATCAAAAAAATAACCTCGTGACCTAGCGCCTGGAATTGCGCCAATTTATTGATAGAAATGGCGTTACCGATATGTAAAGCTGGCGCGGTCGGGTCATAGCCGCAATATAAGCGCAACCGGTCGCCGGATAATAACTTCTTTTCCAACGCTTGCGGACTCGGATAAATCTTCTCTACTCCGCGCGTCAAAAGATCTTGGATTGATTTCTTGTCGGTGATGACCTTAGACATATGTAGTGATAGGAAAGCCGGGCCTCCGGCTTGGTACTAATTAGCGAATTATGTTATAATATTATCAGACTTAGCTTAATTTTTCAATTAATTTTAAAACCTATGTTCTCTCATCGCGTCTTATTAAAACAGTCTTGGGGCTTGGCCTGGAAGCATAAATATTTATGGTTTCTGGGCTTATTCGCTTCATTGACCGCGGCCGGTGGCTCCTGGGAATATCAACTCATAACCCAGGGCTCCAACCAGGGATTGATCGATGGCACTTATTACCGCCTGAGTGGCATTTTGGCGGTGGCAGAGCTGATAAAAAATTTCTATTCCGGGCTAGGCGAACTCTTCCGCTATGATTTCTGGACCATCCTAAATGCCTTAACCCTGCTCCTGGCGGTAGTATTATTACTCGGGGTCTTCATCTGGCTGGCTATAACCTGCCAAGCGGCCCTGGTCAATGATGTCAAAAAAATCAATGATAATAAAAAGAAAGAACCGTCGCTTAGCTTGCGCGATAGCCTGACAGCTGGACATAAACATTTCTGGTCGATCTTGGGCTTGAACATCCTGATTAAAGTCGCTGTCAGCCTCACCTTATTCATCATCAGCTTACCGCTCCTATTTATGGCTCTGCGCGATTCCGCCGGGTTGGCCGCGGTTTATATGATCCTATTCATAATCTTCGTGCCAGTAGCCCTCGGCTTGTCCTTGATCCTGAAATACGCGATCGCCTACCGCGTCTTAGACAATAAATCTCTGGTCGCTTCCCTCGAAAAAGCCGGAAAATTATTCAAGCAAAACTGGCTAGTCAGCCTAGAGATGGCCATTATCTTATTTATCATCAATTTCTTAGCGAGCGGACTAATCTTGATCGTCATCGTCCTCTTCCTGCTTCCCTTGCTGCTCTTGGGGCTGATCTTTAATATGATGTGGGTAATTATGCTGGTGATGCTCCTAGCCATCACCGTAATCGTCGTCAGCGGCTCGCTTTTGACAACTTTCCAAATCGCTACCTGGACCAATCTATTCTTACGCTTGAAAGAAAAGGGCGGGCTAGCCAAGCTAGAACGGGCTTTCCAGCGCCGAGCCTAAGCACCCGCTCCAACAATTATGAGTGATTTCGCGTCTATTGAAAATCTGATCAATCCGACCGATGACGAAGAAAGCGTCGCCGGTCGTTTTGCTAAAAAGCAAGATGAAATAAAATTGCGGCGGATCGAAAAACAGGTCCAGCAGAACGCACAACAAGTGGGCTTGGATTACGTTAACCTTTACGGCTTTTCCATCAGTCCGGAGGCCTTGACCTTGATCCAAGAAGGCCGCGCCCGGGAAATGAGGGCGGTCTGTTTTTATTATGACGGTAAAAATATCCGCTTAGGCTGCCTAGAGCCTACCCGAGAAATATTGGATGAAGTAACGCATCTCGGCGAACAATATTTTGCCGAGGCGAAACTATATTTAATTTCTGAAAACAGCCTCTCAGTCGCTCTGGAAGCCTACAAATCCCTGCCTAAGGTCAAAAAATATGAAAGCGGCGTCGAAATCAATGAAGAAAGTTTAGAAAAATTCAAAGAAGCGATCAGTAATTATAAGAGCTTGAACGAAAAGATCAATGAGGTGAACATCACCGATATCGTTACCCTGATGCTCGCGACGGCGATCAAGGTCAACGGCAGCGATATCCATATCGAGGCCGGGGAAGCCGGCGTCACGATCCGGATTCGGATCGATGGCGTCCTGCAAGAAGCCGCGGTCATCAGCCGGGAAAAATGGAGTAAGATCGTTTCCCGCCTGAAAATCCTGGCACGCGTCAAAATCAACATCAATGATAAGCCGCAAGACGGACGCTATACCATCTTCTTAAAAGATAAGAAAATCGATGTCCGCTGCTCCTTCCTACCGACCGCTTACGGCGAAAGCGTGGTCATGCGCCTCTTGGATTCTTCCGCGGCCGCCTTAGAGTTTGAAAAATTAGGCATCCGACCGGAAATCATGCCGATTTTAGCTCGCGAAATCGCTAAACCGAACGGCTTGATCCTGACGACCGGCCCGACCGGCTCCGGCAAAACCACGACCCTCTACGCCGTCTTAAACCAACTGAACCGGCCTGGACGGAAAATCATCACTTTGGAAGATCCGATTGAATACCAGCTGAAAGGCATCAACCAGAGCCAAGTGGACAATAAACGCGGCTATACTTTTTCCGACGGCCTCCGCTCGATCTTGCGCCAAGACCCGAACATCGTGATGGTCGGAGAAATCCGCGATCTCGAAACCGCTGAAATCGCGGTCCAAGCGTCTCTAACCGGGCACTTAGTCCTATCTACTTTACATACTAACGACGCCGCCGGCGTGATCCCCCGCCTGATCGATATCGGCGTCAAGCCATATTTCCTGGTTCCTTCGATCAACGCGGTCATCGGCCAAAGATTAGTCCGCTGCTTATGCCCGGAATGCCGGCAAGAACAAATACTGAACGAGGAGGACAAAGAACAAGTTAATCGGATCCTGGCCGTCATCTCGCCTAAAGCCGGCTTAAACGTGCCGGCGGAGTTGCCTAAAGTCTATCAGGCAGGGCCAGGTTGCGCAGCTTGTAATTTCATCGGCTACAAGGGACGGAGCGGCATCTATGAGATCTTCACGATGAATGACAAGATCAAGCAATTGACCGTTGATAACGCGCCATCCTTCAAGATCCTCCAGCAAGCGGTCGAAGACGGCATGATCACCATGCTCCAGGACGGGATCCTTAAGGTCCTGGAAGGGCTGACTTCATTGGAAGAAGTTTATCGCGTCATCGGCAACTTTGATTACGTCAACGAGCTGTACGACATCGTCATTTCCCAAACTATCGGCCGCGGCGCCAAGATCAGCGCGCCAGATATGGAGCGAGCGGAAAAGCTCAGCCGAGATATCACTAAAATCCCAAGCGCCGTAAAAGAGATCCCGACTGGCGACCTGATCAATCTGATCATGGCGCTCGCTGCGGTCAGCGAGGCTGGCGACATCCATATCGAACCGACGGAAAAAGACGTTAAAGTCCGTTTCCGGATCGACGGCGTCATGCACGATATCCTGAATCTGCCGAAAACCAGCTACTTGCCTCTCCTATCGGAAATTAAAATCCTATCTGGCGCGCCGACGAATATCAAGCGCGCGACTTTCGACGGACGGTTTACGATTTACCTGCCCAGCCAGAAAATCGACTGCCGCCTATCGATCATCGCCGGCGGCTACGGCGAAACGATCGTCGTCCGCCTTCTCTCTACCGCGGCCGCGAACTTGGATATGAATAAATTAGGGATCACTTCCGTCGCCTTCGATTCATTGCAGCTCGCTATGAAAAAAACTCGCGGCATCATCCTGACGACTGGCCCGACCGGATCCGGCAAAACCACGACCTTATATAGCATACTGAATAAACTAAACAAACCGGACGTCAAGATCATTACTGTCGAAGATCCGATCGAATATCAGTTGCCGGGCGTCATGCAGACCCAGATCGACGAAGAGCGCGGCTATACTTTCGCTTCGGCGATGCGCTCGCTCTTACGCCAGAATCCGAACATCATGATGATCGGCGAAATCCGTGATACAGAAACGGCCAAGATCGCGGTCGAGGCCTCGCTCACCGGTCACCTGGTCCTATCGACGATCCATGCTAACAGCGCGGCGAGCGCGATTTCCCGTTTCGTCGGCCTCGGCTTAGACCGCCAGACCCTGGTCAACGCGATCGATTTCACGATCGGCCAGCGCCTGGTCCGCCGCTTATGCCCCCATTGCCGCCAAGAAATCTCCTTGGATCCAGACAAATTGAACCAGATCAAGACAGCCCTGAGCCAGATCAATAACCCCTTGGTGAAAGTGCCGGAAAAATTAATTTTTTACGAAGGCACGGGCTGCGACAAGTGTAAAAATATCGGCTATAAAGGACGACTAGGCTTATACGAAACTATCACGATGACGCCGACCATCCAGAAGCTGATCCAAGTCGAGAATGTCACCGACTTTGACATTGAGAAAGCGGCGATGGGCGAAGGCATGATCACCATGCTCCAAGACGGGATACTTAAGGCCTTGCGCGGAGAAACCAGCGTCGAAGAAGTATTTAAGGTAATCGAATAAACTTATGATTGAAAAAAAATTTTTAGATCAGTTGCAGAAAGACTACCGAGCTAATGAAGGCGAGCGCCGCCAGATTATCAGCGCCGCTAATGCCATCCTGTTTGAAGCTAAGAAGACGATTTTCGCCCTGCAACGCCAAGACCTGAAACTCGCGGCAACTAAGATCGCTGAAACAGAAAACGCTTTGAAAAACTTGGAAAACCGCTTCGGCGCGGAACGCCTGCACCGCGAAGGGGCCTATAAGGCGGCGGCTGAAGAGTATCTGGAAGGCAAAACTTTCTATCTGACTATTAAAAATAAGGAAATTACGGCGACGCCAGATTTAAACTTAGACTACGAAGCCTATCTGGGCGGCATCTGCGACCTGATCGGCGAGCTGGTCCGCTACGCGACTAACCAGGCAGCGGCCGGAAAATTCAATGAAGTCGCCAAGATTAAAAAGACCGCCGCGGAAATCATGGCTCAATTAGTCGATTTCGACTTGACCGGCTATCTGCGCACCAAATACGATCAGGCGCGCGGCCACCTGCGCAAATTGGAACAAATGGCTTATGAAATAAAATTACACGGAAAAAAATAGAAGTCACGACCGATAAGAACACTATGCTCATCGCTATTATCTCCGATATCCACGATAACCTCGCTAACCTGAAAAAATGCCTGGACTGGTGCCGGCAAAACAGAGTTCGAAAGATTATTTTTTGCGGCGATACGACCAATCTCGAAACAATCCAAAATCTCGCCGGCTTCGCCGGCGGGATTTTTATGGTCAAAGGGAATGAAGAGCTCTATGAAGAAAATAATCTAAGCCAATTTGCAAATATCCGCTATCTTGGTGAATCTGGAATTATAAAAATTGACGGCCGGGAAATCGGCCTAGTCCATCAACCAAGAAAAATTGAAACTCTATTAAAACGAGCCAAAACGCCACCAGATTATATCTTCTACGGCCATACCCATAAGCCTTGGCTGGAAAAACGAGGCGCGACCACTGTCGTCAACCCGGGCAATATCGCCGGCACCTGGTACCAAGCAACTTTTGCCACTCTGAATACGCGGACAAAAAAATTAGAATTGAAAATTTTAGCAGATCTAGGCCATCTTTCTTAGATACTGCCCCGTATAGCTCTTAGCGACCTTAGCTACTTCGGGCGGCGTGCCGGCCGCAACCAGATAACCGCCGGTTTCGCCGCCGTCCGGGCCGAGATCAATGATCCAGTCAACAGATTTGATAACGTCGAAATTATGTTCGATGATCAGGACCGTGTTGCCCTGGTCAACCAGCATATTCAAAACTTTCAAGAGACGATCAATATCGGCGAAATGTAAGCCGGTCGTCGGCTCGTCCAGGATATAGAGAGTCTTGCCGGTAGCGCGCCGCGATAGCTCCGTGGCTAGCTTGATGCGCTGCGCTTCGCCGCCGGAAAAAGTCGTCGCGCTCTGGCCGAGCTTGATATAACCCAGGCCGACCTCGACCAAAGTCTTCAACTTCTGGCTGATGGCTGAATGGTCTTTAAAAAAGGCCTGGGCCTCTTCGACGGTCATTTCTAAGACTTCAAAAATATTTTTTCCTTGATATAAGACATCTAAGACCTTAGCTTTGAATTTTTTCCCGCCGCAGACATCGCAAGTCAAATATACGTCGGACAGAAATTGCATCTCGACCTTGATTGCGCCATCGCCGGCACAATTCTCGCAGCGCCCGCCGGGCACATTAAAAGAAAAATGACCGGCGCTCAAACCCTTGACGCGCGCTTCAGGCAAATCCGCAAACAGATCGCGGATATAAGTAAATAGGCCGGTATAGGTCGCCGGATTAGAACGCGGCGTCCGGCCGATCGGCGACTGGTCGATATCTATCACTTTATCGATAAATTCCAAGCCGGTGATTCCTTGATGCGCGCCGGGCTCGACCTTAGCCCGATAAAATTTACGGCTCAAGGCTTTAGCTAAAATATCGCTCATCAAGGTAGACTTGCCGGAACCAGAAACGCCAGTGATCGCTACTAATTTACCGAGCGGGATAGCGACGTCGATATTTTTTAAATTATGTTCCGTAGCGCCGATGATCTTGATATCCTTGCCGCTCCCTTCCCGGAATTTGGCCGGCACCTTAATTTCTTTCCGTCCAGCCAAATAAGCGCCCGTCAGGGATCCGGCGCATTTTTTGATCTCCAGCGGCGTACCGGTAAACAAAACTTGGCCGCCGGCATCGCCGGCTCCCGGACCGATGTCGATCAACCAGTCCGCGGCCAACATCGTGGCGGCATCATGTTCTACGACAATCACCGTATTGCCGTTATCACGCAATCTCTTTAAAGTCTCGATCAATTTATCATTATCGCGCTGATGCAAGCCGATAGACGGTTCATCCAAGACATAGAGGACGCCGCTCAAAGTCGAGCCGACCTGCGAAGCTAGGCGGATGCGCTGCGCTTCGCCGCCTGATAAAGTCGCGGCTGAACGGCTCAGAGTCAGATAATCGAGTCCGACATTCGCTAAGAAGCCTAAATTATCCAAGATTTCCTTCAAAATCGGTTCCATGATCTTAGCATTCCCGTTCAAGATAGTATTATTCTTCAACCACGCAGACAATAAGATGTTTAATTCCCTGATACTCTTATCCGTAACCGCGATAATCGACAGGTCGTTAATCTTAACTGCCAGGGATTCCGGTTTCAGGCGAGCGCCTTGACAGGCCGGACAGCGGGAAACTCGCATAACCTTCTCGATTTCTTGCTTGACGAAACTAGATTTTGTCTCTTGATATTTTCCTGCCAAATAAGCCAAGACGCCGTTGAATGATCCGTCACCGCGCAAGATAAATTCTCTCTCTTTCAAGCTAAGCTCTTTGATCGCCGGCCGCAAACTAAAATTCTGGCGATTAGCTAAACCATCCAATTCAGCCAATAATCCGTTGCCACTGAGATTGGCGTGAGAAAGCGGCTTGATTGCCCCTTCTAAGATGCTGAGATTGGGATTAAAGACCAGGTCGGCATCAATTTCCGATTTAGTGCCTAGACCGCCGCAAGCCGTACAGGCGCCATGACCGGAGTTAAAAGAGAAGTCTCGCGGCTCTAGGTCGGAACAACGATAACCGCAGGCAGGACAAGCATAAAAACGGTCGACTTTCGTCGATTTTATTTCCCGGCCGCGGACCGTCTTAGAAACCTTCTTTTCTTCCGCCGCCTTTTTTAATTTAGTTTGGCATCGCGGACAATACGGCGTCCCGACGCGCGCATATAACAAGCGCAGATAATCGTAAATTTCCGTAATCGTACCGACCGTCGAGCGCGGATTATGCTGGGTCGTGCGCTGATCGATGGAAATAGCCGGTGACAAGCCTTCAATCAAATCGATGTCAGGCTTATCCATCAGCCCGACGAATTGCCGCGCGTAAGAAGATAGGGACTCGACATAACGACGCTGCCCTTCCGCATAAATGGTATCGAAAGCTAAAGAAGATTTGCCGGAACCGGATAAGCCGGTAATAACGATCAGGCGATCTCGCGGAATATCTAAATCGATATCTTTCAGATTATTAGTCCTTGCTCCCCTGAGCTTGATGAATTTTCCGGCCATGGAGATAAAGCTGCGGGCCCAAAGCCCTGATTAAAAATAATTAGGTCTATTATAGAGGAAAATAGCAGGAAAAACAAGCCCCTATCAAAATAGAGGATAAAAGAGTTTTAAGATCGCAATCAAGATCCGGTCAGACCAGTTGATCCGCCGTCCGTCCGTCTCGAAGACGACCGCTGTTTTCCGCCACTGGCCGATAATCTTCCCTAGGTCGCTGACTAGATTTTTCTGCCGGAAAAAGACGCCAGCTTCGATGTTCCAATTAAAAGACAGGACATCCATGTTTTGTGAGCCGATGACGCCTTCTTCGCCATCAATCAGCATAATCTTGGCGTGATTCATCGTCGGCAATAGATAAAATCTGACGCCCAAGGCTGAGAGGCGGCAAGCATTGAGATAATTAACTTTATTGACAGGCTTGATATCCGTATCATTGGGAATCAATATCTCGACCCGGAGGCCGCGCCGGCAAGCGTCATCCAGGGCCTTAACCAGCCAGCTGGGCGGCAATAGATAGGGGGTGACGATGACGATCGAATTTTTTGCTTCGCTGATCTTCTGCCGATAATAATTATTAATGAAATAACGCGGGGTTGTGCCGGCCAGATTATCGACTATCCAGGATTTTATCTTTTGCGCCAACGGCAGACGGCTATACTGCAAAATACTTTCTTTCTCCCCGCCAACCTGCTGATAGGTATACGCGAAGGACTTCAAGAGCGGCCGCACGATTCGCCCCTGCAATCTGATCTGCAGGTCGATCCAATGCCTGGTTGATTCTGTAATATTGACTCCGCCAATAAAGGCGACCTGCTGATCAATAATCAGGATCTTACGATGGGTATGATGGAACCAATGGTTAAAGAAAATAAATTCTACGCCCGCGGCGCGCAAAGCTTCGGCCGCTCCGATGCGGAGCGACGAACTACCGAAAGAATCGGCGATAACGACGACTTCCAGCCCGGCGGCAGCCTTAACGCGCAGAAGCTTCAAAAAATCATGGGTCGCCTGCGTATCGTCCAAAAAAGTATACATTTCCAGATAAATAGACTTCTGGGCGGCCGCCATAGCGGCAAACATGCCGTCCCAAGCCTTTTGCGATGTTGTATAAAGTCGGTATTTCATTAAAAATAATATTAACTTAAAAGACGGCGAATAGCCGGAATCGCTTGTTCAGCCGCCTCCTCGCCGATTTTGATGATCGCGTCGGCAGTCTGCTTATCGAAATATTTAGCCAAACTACTCTTCTTTACGAATGATGAAAGGTCTGGTTCGATAACCACGTCAGCCTGGTGCATCACTGCCTGAGACAGGTTAGATAGCATTGTCATCGTGCTGCGCACCAAAAGATTAGATTCCGTATATTTCTGCTCCTGAAATTCATTCTGATGATACAAGTTGACCGCAATAGTAATATCCGCGCCCATCTTGACCGCCAAGTCGACCGGCACGGGATCGCTCATCCCGCCGTCCGCCAAAAGCCGGTCGCCATGCTCAAAAACTTTAAAAACTAGCGGGACAGCACAGCTAGCGCGGACCGCTCGGGCGACCGAACCGGCGGAAAAAACATAGGGGCGCCCCGTCGCTAAGTCGGTGGCCGCAATATTGAGCGGAATCTGCAGATCAGAGAAGTCAGCATGATTCAATTTTTTATCCAAATAAGCCAAGAACTTATCGCCGCTGATAATCCCTCGGGTCCAACCAAAATCTAACAAGAGTGACATATTTTCCTTCTGATTATCGATCAAATCTTTCTCCAAAGCGCCAATATCCCTAAAAATGGCGTAATAAGCAGCCGCCCAAGCGCCGATACTCGCGCCGCTTAAAAAATCAATCGGGATGCCGCCCCTTTCTAAGGCTCGGATAACCCCAATATGGGCGAAACCGCGGTAGGCGCCAGAGCCGAGAGCTAAGCCGATCGTTTTACGAGAAGACATAAATTTTTATTTTTACCAGAAAAGTATAACATTTTATAGAGAAAATTAAAAAGGCAAGGCAATTATAAAAATTTTATTTTGTTAAACCAGGTAAACAAAATCCCTTTATTTTCACAAGGGATTTTTTAATTCAAAACTTGTTGACATTAAACTATTATGGGTATATACTCATAATAGGCAGAGATAAAGGTCGATCTGCCGCCATAAAAATAATAATGATAAATTTATGCCAAGAATGAATGGAACTGGGCCGACTGGCCAAGGCCCGCAAACTGGTCGTGGAATGGGACGCTGCGCTAGCGGAGAAAGAATGTTTTGGTGCGGACGACGGATGATGGGCCGAGGTGGTTTTAGAGTCTCTTTGTCTCCCGAAGACCAGTTAAAGGCTTTGGACGAGGAAGAAAAAGCTCTGCTATCAGACCTAGAAGCAGTAAAAAAAGAAAAAACGGCTTTAAAAAGCCAAAAATAAAAGAAGGCATGGGAACCGGCCTCTTGATCAAGGGGCCGGAAAGCCTTCTCTTATTAATTATAAACTAACAAATAACAGATAATTTTTCAAGATTATGCCCAGGCCGAAACTATGCCGAAAAACGGAGTTCAACCCTGAAGTGACTTATTTTAAGCCGCAAGGCATCCCCATGCGAGATCTTGAAGTTATCGAGCTGACGATAGAAGAGATGGAGTCATACCGCCTGCGACATTTGAGTAATTTAGACCAGAAAGGGGCGGCTGAGAAAATGCGCACTTCGCCTAGCACCTACCAAAGAATCCTTTATTCTGCTTATAAAAAAATCGCCGACGCCCTTATCGGGGGCAAGGCTATAAAGATCATAAAATAAGTTTATGAAAAAAATAATATTTTTTATCATCGGAACATTATTGATTTCCATTATTCCGGCAAGGAGCGTTTGGGCTCAAGAAAATCAAGCGATCTTATATTATGGCGACGGGTGTCCTCATTGCGCCGAAGTTGAAGATTTTATAAAAAATAATTCTTTTGATTTCTCTATCGAACGGAAAGAAATATATCAGAATAAAACCAACGCTGAAGAATTTAATCAAATTTGCGCGACCGAAGGCATAAGCCTAATGAACAGAGGGGTGCCCTTTCTTTACGCGGAAAACGAATGTTTTATCGGCGATAAACAAATCATTTCTTATTTATCCGCAAAACAGAAATCAATCGAAACGGATACCCCCGCAAACAACCCTGATAACATAAAGATAGCTTCTCCGAATCTTTAACTATGCCGATTTTAATCGGCGCAGCCTTAGTCGACTCTATCAACCCCTGCGAATTCGCCGTTCTCCTGATATTGATCGCCACGATCTTGGCGTCGGGGAATAAAAAAAGAGCCTTGCTGTCCGGGCTTGCTTATTCGGCTTCAATTTTCATTTCTTATTTTTTAATGGGGCTAGGCCTGTATTCAGTCGTCTCCAGTTTAGGAACTCCAACCATCTTTATGAAAATAATCGGCGGCATCGCGATTCTCATCGGACTATTCAATGTCAAAGATTATTTTTGGTATGGAAAAGTATTCTTGATGGAAGTCCCTTTAAGCTGGCGGCCGAGATTAAAATCTCTAGTGAAGTCCATCACCGGCCCACTCAGCGCATTTTTAATCGGATTCTTAGTGAGTTTATTCCTGCTACCTTGCACTAGCGGACCATATATCGTAATTTTGGGCATGTTGGGGCATAGTGAAACATTCATGAAGGCGGTCTGGCTATTACTTTTATATAACCTCATATTTATTTTGCCGATGATAATCATCAGCATCGGGATGTATTTCGGCATGAACGTTGAAAAAGCGGAAGAGACCAGAAATAAAAATTTAAGAATCTTACATTTGATAGCCGGGGTTATCATGGTGATAATGGGCTTATTCTTAATTCTGTAAAATTAATAAATAATAAATTTATGAAAGGATTTAACACAAACATGGAAAAAGCGACTTTAGAGAACAATTATTTCCGTAAAGTTCTTTATTCGGGAAAACACAGCCAACTAGTCTTAATGTCGCTAAAACCCGGGGAAGAAATCGGCTTAGAGACGCACACGGAGAACGACCAATTCTTTCGTTTTGAACAAGGGCAAGGAAAATGCATAGTGGATGAAAATGAATACTTAGTCGAAGACGGTTCGGCCGTGATCGTGCCAGCCGGAACCAAGCACAATATTATAAATATCTCCGAAACAGAAGAATTAAAGCTATATACGATTTATTCTCCCGCTCATCATAAAGATCAGATCGTAAGGGCAACAAAAGAAGAAGCGGAAGCTAATGACGAAGAATTCGATGGCCAGACTACGGAATAATCATGCCGCTAGCTAGCCGCCAGAATTAACTCTTTTCTATTAATAAAATAGGCTCAAAATATATTGAGTCTATTTTTTATTTGGGCCTTAAGGCCCGTGATTTTAAAAATTTAAAATCAATTTTTTAAAATCAAGTCTTTCAATAAGCCCCAGCGCAAAGGGAGTTTCAGAATTTCTTCCGAAACGGCTCAAGACTCGCTTCTAACATGTTCGATTCCCTCGACTTAGCAACCACACAAATAAAAGAACGCACTTAATGCGTTCTTTTATTTGTGTAGTCCTGAGATCTGAAATTTCTCAAAATTTTAATGAGATTATTGGGGAAATTGGAAAATGGGCGGAAATTTTAAGATAAGGGATAATAGACCATTTTTGATTGACAAAGCTACTTATGGGGGTATAATTATTTTTATAATAACACTTATGAAACCACGATAAACAGAAGTAATATCTCGGGAAAAATTTAAAAAAATTGATTAGAAAAAGTGATTAAGCTTTAAATATATGAATTTAAAAATCTTGGGTTCGGGTGGAACGATGACCGTGCCTCGTCCTTTATGCGGGTGTGCCGTCTGTTCAAAAGCTAGAAGAAAAGGTGGGAAATATAAACGCAATAATTCTTCATTTTTTATTGAGGATAAAAATATTTTAATTGATTGCGGAGAAGATATCGCCGATTCTTTAAATAAACATAATATCAGTAAAGTTGATAATTTATTTATTACCCATTGGCATCCTGATCATACCTTTGGTCTACGCGTTTTGCTTGAATCGGGTTATAATTTTCGCACTCACGGAGCGGATAAAATAATTGAAGTCTATATTCCTAAGAAAGTTTTTGAAGATTTAAAAGCTAAATTTCCAGTGATAGACTACCTACTTAATTTTCAAAAAACAGGTAAACTACATTTAATAGAAGATGGCGATGAAATTAAATTTGGTAATTTAGTTATTGAAGCGGTTGGTTATAATGGCGTAGGTTCAGATCACTACGCTTATCTTATTAAAGAAAATGATAAGCGTGTTTTATATGCGCCTTGCGATACGATTGATTTCAATACTTATGGAAAAGTACTGGATTTAGATTTATTAATTCATGAGTGTGGTATGTTTTTTGACCATAAAACTGAAATTAAATTTCCCGATTTAATAACCAGATTACGCACTAATAAACCAACAAAGACAGTTTTTACTCATATTGAAGAAATAGAATTAAGGCTTTATGGTGAAAATTTTGAAAAAGCAAAAAAAGATTATTCTGATGTAAAATTTGATTTTGCTTTTGATGGTATGAAAATAAAAATCTAAATGTAAAAATAGAGAAATGGAAAAGGAGGGTCGTAAAGATCCTCCTTTCTTAAGAAATTTAAGTAAAGCGATTTTAAAGTTATTAAGGAATTAATTTTTCAAAGGTTCTGGGGAAAGGTACGCAGTTATCAATTACCGCAATATCCAGGAATTTAGCAATTAAACGGTCTAAACCGAGACCAAACCCACCATGTTCCACGGAGTCGTCAATAATAGAGAGATAGAAGGCGTAATCTGAAACGTTGATGTTTGCGAGTTTCATTGAATACTCTATCTTTTTGCGGCTATTTTCTCTTACCGCACCGCTTACTAACTCCCAGCCGCATAGTATGATATCAAAAGTCTCCGTCAAGAAATAATTCCTTTGCTTGGTGTAGAACTTTTTGATATTAGAGGGATAGTGGTTGATAACGAAGATGTCACTGCCTTTTTTCTTTTTGATAATTTCACCGAGTTTAGCTTCGCCAACGACTCCTAAATCAACTCCATATTGGTAGGAAAATCCGTTAGAATTCAACAAGTCGATTGCTTCCTTGTAAGAAATAATTGGCGGCTCGTTTTTTGGTAAATTCAGTTCGGCTGCAGGCAAGGACATTTCCTTCATTTGGTAGTAGCTATCACAAATAACCGAATAGGCTAAATCGATAACCGCATTCAAATCTTTAGGATTTGACATCTCAACATCGAGACCGATAGTTTCTTGCAGATGACGGAAGCTGTTTTCAGTTTCTGCTCGCCAGAAAGGTCCGATTTCAAATATCTTATCCATTCCAGACGCAACTACCATTTGCTTGTACAGCTGATTAGATTGCCTTAAAAAAGCTCTTTCCCCTCCAGGCCAGATTACTTCAATCGCGCCGCCTTTATCTACTCGAGGCGGATCAGTAGATACGCCGACTATGTAGGGGGTGTTGATTTCGTGGAACTCTTTTCCGAGAAGATTACTCCTTATTGAGTTAAAAACGGCACTCCGTATCTTGATGATGTCCAGCATATCTACCGGTAATCTTGATGCGGCGCAAGTTTTCTGGATGTCAACGCTGATTTTCCCCAGAGCCGTCTTCATTTTGGTTAAGAAAAAAACAATGTTCTTATCCAATATCTGACGGGTCTGATTAACGGCGCTTTCTCTTCCATCCCTTGTCTTATGAGCTTCTTTGGAAAAATCTTGTATGTCCAAAACAGTCCAAGTAGCTTTTTTCTTCATTGAAGGCGTTGCTAAGTCAAAGATTAAAGATGTTGTTTGGCTAAAATGATTTTCCAAATTAACAAAGAGATCTTCAGTTTCGCTGTTATTATCAAGTGCCCAGAAAATAGCTTGAATATTTTTCAAGATATTCCAGTCGTCAATTTTAACTGCGTTAACTTTCGGTTTTTTACTAGCAATTTCTTCCAGTCTTTCCTGATTGCGATTGGTTATCCAAACTTTGTACTTGTATTCTTCTGCCAATATTTTAGCAATCAGGGATCCTGATTGTCCGGCCCCAACAACAAGTATATTAGAACCCGCGGTAACTCTGCCGACTAATTGGTTAACAGCAATCCTTTCAATGGAAGTATTGCCTGAGAAGAGGCCAGTCTTTTCCCTTACTTCCTCGGCCAACTCTTGAAGCCAGCCAGAAAGAATGGAAAAGGTGGGTTCATTTTTGTTTAACCGTGCCGCGGCTTTAATCGCATCGTTAATTTGAGAAAAAACTTGCAAATCACCGAGAGTCACGCTGTGGAGTCCTAAGGCAGCTTCACCAATGAAGCGGACAGCCATCTCATTATGGAAAAATTTAATTTTGTTTATGAATTCAATAATTCCATGATTTGACAACTTGTTCCAAGTATCCAGGACACAGTAATGCAGATATTCTTCGGAAATGTTCTCTGTGTGGCTGAAAATTATCATTACGGCATTGCATTTCTGGACAATTGTTAGTTGTTTTACGGTGATTCCAAGCTTGCGCTTGAATTTTTCAACCAAATTGGTTGAATCAGGGAAGCTGGCGGTTTTTAGCATGTCTAATACCTCCTTGTCTAATTTTGTAAAATTAAGCGAGGCACAGACAATTTCAACTGGAAAAGATGTTTTTTGTGTCATGAGGTATCCTCCTATAGTTTAATTGTTAAATTATTTATTTTTTAAATAATTATTGTTAATTATCTTAACATTTATATTTACCATAATTAGCAAAAAAATGCAATAATGATTAATTTTATGCTTAGTTAGTATATTAGCTAATTCTACGAACAATGACCTCCTCCCCGCACTCAAAAAGCTATCCTAGTCGGATAGCTTTTTTCATACGGGGTTTCCTTCCGGGTTTTCATTAGAACCCGAGCGTGGTTTCTTGCGGTAGATCCTTCTGGCCTTGCCAG